>OEQY01000012.1_pt1 | contig 135649 bp, 104 predicted proteins | sample 1539871 | NCBI WGS metagenome assembly OEQY01 (sample SAMEA3891877, study PRJEB23780) | metagenome | biome: terrestrial biome; feature: animal house; material: Caecal content | place: Italy | collected 2015-05-05 | reverse complement strand
GACTCGCGCGAGCAAGGCACGTCCTTGCGACACCCAGCGTATTGCGACAAGCAATCGCGTCCTCACCGAACCCCCACAGTTTCAAAAAAGAGGGTCGGTGGCGTAAAATGTAAAACGGCAACAAAAAAAAAGCACACTTGCGTGTGCTTTGGTAGAAGCAAGTGGACTCGAACCACCGACCCCCACCTTATCAGGGTGGTGCTCTAACCTACTGAGCTATGCTTCTATATTGTATCGGTATCGCACCACCCTGTGTTGCATTGTGGTGCTCTAACCTACTGAGCTATGCTTCTATATCAACATTAAAAAATGTGTAATATTCAAAAAATATATTGGCGGTTGCAGGAAGAATTGTCTTCACAGCAACACGGAATTGTCAATATATATAAAAACGGTGTACGCCTTGCGTATCCTTGGCACATTGACCGTTGTTGTCAAATTAAAGCACTTGACTGTTGGTGGAGATGAGCGGGATCGAACCGCTGACCCCCTGCTTGCAAGGCAGGTGCTCTCCCAGCTGAGCTACACCCCCATGTCCGTCAAGTGCCTATAAATAATATCATTTTTAATTTATTGTGTCAATTATTTCAAAACATTTTTTAACATTTTTTTTCAAAAACTTCACGCAAAAATCACGCCAAATTTTTGGTGAAAAAAACGTCGTTGCGGAAATTGAACGTCGCTAAATTTCCACAGATAAAGCATTATTTTGCGTTTACAAATACTTTTTTTGTCTAATGCGTTTACAAAAACTTTTTTGTGTGGTACAATAATCAAGCATCTGGACGATTAACTCAGCTGGGAGAGTGTCTCCTTGACGTGGAGGAAGTCACAGGTTCGAGTCCTGTATCGTCCACCATGTTTCGTGGATAAAAATGCTGTCCACGGCAAAAACCTCGGAAAACATATCGTTTTCCGAGGTTTTTTGCTGTTTTTCGGGCAAAAACGGTACCTTTACGCACCTTCCAAACAGGTTTCGATTTTGTGCTGTCTTTTGACCGTTTTTCATGCAAAACAGGACTTGAACCCTGCGATTTTTTTGGCGATCAGATTTTATTTCGAAAATTTCTTAAAATTGCCACGAAATTCTTGACAGGAGAGTGGCATATGATTATAATGATAATTGAATTATCGGTAATTAGATTATCGTAGGAGGCAGATATGTCGGTTGCGGACAGGAGCATCGATCCGCGCATCATGGTGAGCGCGAAAGAGGAGTTTCTGCAAAAGGGATTTTTGGATGCGTCTTTGCAGGAAATCTGCAAAAACGCGGGGGTTACGACGGGCGCGCTGTACAAGCGGTTTAAGGGCAAGGAAGAGCTTTTTTGCGCGCTGGTGGAGAGCACCGTTCAAGACCTCGAAGAGGTAGTGCGGCAAAAATCTGCCCTGCCCGCCACGCTCACGGACGAACAGCTCAAAAAGGCGTGGGACATGGACAGGGAATATATGCAGTGGTGGTTTAATTATCTCTACGATCGCTACGATGAAATGCGTCTGCTGCTCGTCTATTCGGACGGGACGAAGTACGCGAACTTCGAGCATGAGTGGGTGGAGAGCATGAGCCGCACCACCTATGCGTACTACAAGGAGGCACAGAGGCGCGGGCTGACAAAGACAGACATCTCCGAAAAGGAATTGCACGTCATGCTTTCGTCCTTCTGGACGGCGATCTGTGAGCCGCTCATCCACGGATTTACAAAGGAGGAGGCAGTGCGCATATCCGATTTAATGTGCGGACTGTTCGACTGGTATAAAATGCTCGGTTTCGAGCGGTAAATTTTGCCGCCCGCAGAGGCGGCAATTCTTTCGTCATATAGTTCGCTTATGCGAACAAATAGAATAACAGGAGGCTGTATGATAAAAAGTATCTTGAAGTACGCGGGTAAGTACAAGATTCTCACCATAGTGGCGACAATTATGGTTGCCATCGCCGTGGCTGCACAGATCTTGCCGTACATATTTGCGTATCAGATCATCTCGCCGCTCATTGCGGGCGAGAGCATTACATGGCAGTTTGCCGTGAGCAGAGTGGCGGGCGTTGCCGGCTGTCTTGTATTGAACTTCGTGTTCTACCTCGGCGGGCTGTCCCTTTCGCACATTGCGGCGTTCAACACGCTGTATAATCTGCGCGTGAGCTTGCAGGGCAAAATGGAAAAATTGCCCCTCGGCGTGGTGCAGGAGAAGGGGACGGGGAATTTGAAAAAGCTGTTCGTGGACGACGTGGAGAGCATGGAACTTCTGCTCGCGCACGCTATCCCCGAAGGCATCGGCAATCTGCTCATTCCTATCGGCGTGTTTATTGCCATGTTCGCGGTGGACTGGAAACTCGCGCTTCTTACGCTCATCATGCTTCCCATCGGCGTGTGGGCGGTCATGATGATGACGCGCGCCGGCTTTGCCAAGATGGACAGCTACTATCGTTCGGCGCAGGTCATGAACAACACCATCATCGAATATGTAAACGGTATGGAAGTTGTTAAGATATTCGGCAGGGACAGCGATTCGTACAAACGATATAAAAAGGACGTGGAGGCATACCGCGATTTCACGTTGGACTGGTATCGTGTGTGCTGGCCGTGGATGGCGGTGTATGCGGGCGTGTTCGCCTGTTGTTCATTGTTCACGCTGCCATTCGGCGGTATGTTCGTCGTCAACGGATGGTCGCAGCTTGCCGACCTCATTTTTGTGCTCTGCCTTTCCTTCGGTTTGGGCGGCCCGCTCATGAAGGCGATGCGCTTCGTTCCCTCGCTCGCGCAGGTCGATCGCAAGGTCAAGGAACTTGAAAAGACTTTGGATGCCGAGCCGCTGAAAAGCAAAAATGGCGCCTTTACGGGTAAGGGCAATACGGCGGTGTTCGAGAACGTGACCTTTGCCTATGAGGACAAGGATGTCATTCAAAATGTAAACCTCGTGGTACAGGAGGGCAAAAAGACGGCGCTGGTCGGCGAATCGGGTTCGGGCAAGAGCACGCTCGCAAAACTGTTGGTGCATTACTACGATATCGGCAGCGGCAAGATAACTTTGGGCGGGCAAGATATTACGGATATGAGTCTCGACGCGCTCAACGCCCGTATCTCCTTTGTGTCGCAGGATAATTTCCTGTTCAATACCAGCATTTACGATAATATCAAGGTCGGCAAGCCGGACGCGACGAAGGAGGAAGTGCTCGCCGCGGCACAAAAAGCGCAGTGCATGGAATTTATAAATCGGTTGGAAAACGGTATTGATACGCTCGCGGGCGACTGCGGCAGCGCGCTTTCGGGCGGGGAACGGCAGAGAGTATCGCTCGCAAGGGCTATTCTGAAAAACGCGCCCGTCGTCATTCTGGACGAGGCAACGGCGTTCGCCGATCCCGAAAACGAGGAGAAGATGGAAAAGGCGATCGCCGAGGTCGTCCGGGGTAAGACGCTTCTCGTCATCGCGCACCGCCTTGCGTCCATTCAGAACGCGGACAGAATTTATGTGCTGGACAACGGTATGGTAGCGGGCTGCGGCACGCATAAAGAGCTTCTGGAAAGCAACGACATCTATAAACGGCTCTGGCAGATCTCCGAGGACAGCGCGGCGTGGAACGTGGTCGGAACGGAAGGAGGCGCGGTATGATTAAATTTTTTGTTAGGATATTGAAGTTTTCGGGCAAATACAAGGGCAGGGTGCTCTCGGCGGCGCTGTTCGCCTTCATTAAGGGTATCTGCATCACAATGCCGCTCTTCCTCGGCTTTCTGCTCTTTAACGAGTTCTACGAAGGGACGATCACCGTTCTTCGCTGTCTTATCTATTTTGCGGGCATGGCGCTCTCGTTTGCCGTACATATTCTCGCCACAAACTTAAGCGACAGGTTGCAGAGTACGGCGGGGTATAAGATTTTCGCCGAAAAGCGCATGGAGCTGGGCGCGCGCCTTCGGAAACTTCCTATGGGCTACTTTACGGCTGGCAATATCGGCAAAATCAGCTCGGTGCTCTCGTCCGATATGGTGTTCGTGGAAGAAAATGTTATGCAGTCCATCGCGGATATGCTGGGCAACGGCTTTTCGGCGCTCCTCATGGTCGCGTTCATGTACGTCATCGACTGGCGCATCGGGCTGCTGGTCACGGGCGTGTCGCTTGCGGTCGTCATCGCCGCGGCCTTTATGAATAAATCGGGCGTAAAACACAGCAATATCCGTCAGCAGCAAAACGAGGAACTGACGGACGCGGTCATCTCCCATATCGAGGGCATCGGCGTCATCAAGAGCTATAATCTGCTCGGCGAAAAGTCGGAAGACCTGACAAAGAATTTCCGCAAGACGAGGGACTCCGCGCTCAAATTCGAGTTCACGCAGCTGCCGTGGATGTTCGTGCTCAACGTTCTCTATACCATCGGCATGGCGGGCATCGTCGCGCTCGGCGTGTGGCTGTACTTTGAAAATATGATGACCTTGCCGTACCTCATCGGCTGCGTGTTGTTTGCCTTCTCTATCTTCCTGCCGCTGAAAACGCTGTACAGCGAATCCTCGCGGCTGACCGTCATGGGGAGTTGTTTAGACAGAATAGAGGGCGTATTCGACGAAAAGACGCTGCCCGACAACGGCAAAAAACACATTCCCGCAACCTCTTCCGCGCCCGAAATATCGTTTGAAAACGTGACATTTGCCTATGGTGAAGAAGATACGGTGCGGGGCGTCAGCTTTGCTGCGGAAAAGAACACGATGACCGCGCTCGTCGGCCCCAGCGGGGGAGGAAAAACCACGCTTGCAAACCTGCTTGCCCGTTTCTGGGATATAAAGTCGGGCAGTATAAAGGTGCGTGGCGTGGACATCCGCGACGTGCCGCTTGCCGAACTCATGGACAAAATCAGCATGGTGTTCCAGCGCGTGTACCTGTTTCAGGATACCGTCTACAACAACATCGCGATGGGCAGACCGACCGCCACAAAAGAAGAAGTGGAGGAGGCAGCGAAGAAAGCGCGCTGTTACGATTTTATCATGAACTTGCCGCAGGGGTTCGATACCGTCATTGGTGAGGGCGGAGCCTCCCTTTCGGGCGGTGAGAAACAGCGCATCTCCATCGCGCGGTGTATCTTAAAAGACGCTCCCATCGTTATTTTGGACGAGGCGACTGCGAGTGTCGATTTGGATAACGAACGGCGTATTCAGGAGGCGATCACCGAACTTGTACGGGGCAAAACATTGCTCGTCATAGCGCACAGACTGAATACCATCCGCGCGGCGGATAAGATCGTTGTCGTGTCTGAGGGGAAAATCGCCGAGCAGGGCACGCACGATCAGCTCTTAAAACGTGGCGGTATCTACAACAATTTCATACACCTGCGAGAAAGGCAACGCCTTGCGGAAAACGGGTAACAGGCAAGCGGTCGCATATTGCGGCCGCTTTTTTGAAACCGTCGTTAATTGCTTGCTTTTTTCAGATAAAGAAGATATAATATAACTATGTTCGCATATGCGAACTAAAAGGAGAACAGGGTATGTTAAAGATAGTTTTAGAAGTAGAAGGTATGCACTGCGGTATGTGCGAAACGCATGTCAACGACGTTGTGCGCCGCGTGGATGGTGTGAAGAAAGTAAAATCTTCGCACGCAAAGGGGAGAACGGAAGTGGTTGCCGAGGATAGCGTGAATACCGCGCTCATCAAAGAGGCGATCGCAAAGCAGGGCTACGGCGTGGGAAGAATTGAAACACAGCCGTATGAAAAGCACGGTCTGTTCCCGCACAAGAGGTGAGTGCTATGTTTTTAGTTCGTAAATTTGAGGAGAGGGACGTTCCCGATTGCGCCATGTGCTTTTACGAGAGCTTTTTCGATTGTCCGCTGACAGAGAATGACAGAGCGTTTCTGCGCGACTATGCGCAGGTGCTCGCCGAAAAGTGTTCCTTTACTTATGTGGCAGAGCAGGAAGGGCAGGTCGTCTGGTTCATCATCGGGCACTACAAAAAGGATTTCAATAAAGCGCTTGCCAAATTACACGAAGTAAAACCGCATTATAAGGCGTGGCTAAGGTGCTTTTTCAAGTTCGCCTTCGGGGGCTATAAGATGTCCGCACCGTTCAAGGCACAGTTCGATGTCTTTTACAAGAAACTTAAGGAAAACGGCAAGGACACGCCGCTCGCCTGTGACTGCGAACTGATGGCGCTCTGCTCGCGAAGAGATTTCCGCAAAGGTTTGGGAACGGTGCTCTGGGAAGCCTTTAAGGAGCGGTGCATTCAAAGCGGCGTAAAGATGGTGCGCCTGTTCACCGATACGGACGCCACATATACTTTTTACGAAAAGCGCGGCTTCAGGCTCGTATGGGAAAAGCCGTATTCGTTCGGCACTCCCGGCAGATCGCTGGTGTACGAGTATAAATTATAAGAGGGGCAGGGCTATGTTAAAAAAATTTTTGAGCAATTGCAAAAAACCGGAAGGTAAATTCGGTAAATGGGTAGTGAGTGCAATGAACAAAGGTCATGCACCTCTTTGCCTTTGGGCGTTTGAAGTTTGTCCGCTTTTGGACGGGGAAAGCGTCTTGGACGTCGGTTGCGGCGGAGGCGGAAATCTTGTCCGTATTTTGGAGCGTTTTCCCCAAAGCCGCGCCGATGGAATTGATTATTCGGAAGAAAGTGTTGCATGTAGCCGCAAAGTAACAAGAAAATTTGCGGACAGGTGCAGTATCTTATGCGGCGATGCCATGCGTCTGCCGTATCGGGATGATACATTCGACAGGGCGGTGTCCTTTGAATCCATATATTTCTGGCCGGATCCGGTACGCGGACTGAAAGAGATTTGCCGCGTATTGAAACAAGGCGGCAAAGTCATGATTGCCTCTGAAATGACAGATCCCGAAAAGGGGAAATTCTGGGCAAAACGCTGTGAAGGCATGACGATCTATACAGCGGAGCAGCTCGCTGCCCTTATGGGAAAAGCAGGGTTTTCCGATATAAAAATCCATAAGACGCGCAAAGTCTGGTGTGCCGTCGAGGGGATAAAGCCCTGATGCGGCAAAGATATGGACGGAAGCATAGAAAATGATTTTAGCAATCGAAACGACGGCTTTATGTATTGTCTTTTTTCTGTTATGTTTTTTGGGAACGGGGACTGACGAGAAGAACTTGAAAAATTATTCGTCATATCCGGATGAGGTTCAAAATCTGATAAACGAAATTGCAGAATATCGTGGGCGCTATAAAGAACACAGTAAAGCGGCGGTATTTTTGTTGAATTTTTTGTTGTTCTTGTTTTTATTTTTCATTTTGGGACTGTTTATCAGAGACAGCAGCTTTTTGCAAAATTTTGTTTCCCTGACCATTATGGGGCAAAGTCTGAACGTATTTGATTTTCTGGTCATTGACCTTTTATGGTGGCGGAATACAAAACGCATTCGTTTTACAAAAATACCCGAAAAAGAATTGTATCGGAATCCGAAAAAACATATATGGTCGTTTATCAGGGGAGTTGTGATGTATCTGATAATTGCTTTAGTAGACGGATATATATTGACGTTATTTTAGTCGGAAATATAGTATGGACGGTAATGGAGGATACGAATGAAACCGGATTATAAGAATTGGGTGCCGAGAGGGTTGTTGTTTCTCCTCGGCGGCATGGCGATTATCTGCCTTGCCTTATGTATCGTGTTCGGCATGGCGGGCGTGGCGACGGAGGGCGGACTGCGCATCGCGCTCGGCGTTCTCTTTGGCGCAGCGTTTTTGCTTTTTGCCGTCCTGACGGGCATATTTGCAAATATGTATTGCGCCTTTTCGTATCACGGCAAAAAGCAGGTTTCAAAACGGGTGATCGAAGGCATTGCGCAATACGTTGCATTGTCGGACGGAGGAAAGGGGTTGGATGTCGGATGCGGTAGCGGGGCGCTTACGATCGCCTGTGCAAAGCGCAATCCGCGCGCGCAGATGGTCGGCATAGACCGCTGGGGCAAAGAATACGCCTCGTTCAATCTTCCGCTCTGCGAACGCAATGCAGAGGCGGAAGGGGTGCGAAACGTATCATTTTTGCGCGGGAACGCCGTAAAACTCGACTTTCCGGACAAAACGTTCGACGCCGTGACGAGCAACTATGTCTATCACAACATCAAGGGCAAGGATAAGCAGCAGCTTCTTTTAGAAACGTTACGGGTGCTGAAAAAGGGCGGCACGTTCGCCATTCACGACATCATGTCGCCGCGCGAATACGGCGATATGCGGGCGTTTGTGAAAAAGCTGAAAGAGTGCGGTTATGAAAAGGTCGAGCTTGTCGATACGACGGACGGATTGTTTTTGACAAAGAAAGAGAGCGGAGTATATATGCTCGCTCATTCCAAACTGTTGGTCGGAAAAAAGTGAAGAGGAATAGATGACGCAACGAATTTTACAAGCAATTTTTTAGCGCGATAAAAGCGGCCATAAATTTTTATGAGATTTCGTAGAAATATGGTCGCTTTTACTTGACTATCTAAAATAACAGTGTTATAATAACCTTGTTATCAAACATATGAGGTACAATATGCGGGAAAAGGACGACAGCGCGCGCGGAAAAATTTTAGATGCGGCAAAAGCCGAATTTTTGGAAAGGGGTTTTGCGGAAGCCTCCATGCGCACGATTGCAGAAAGGGCAGGCTTTACCACGGGCATGCTGTACAGCCGCTTTGCAGACAAGAGCGAAATCTTCCGCGAACTGGTGGAGGGGCCGGCAGACGAACTGTACAATTATTTCATGACCGTACAGAACGAGTTTGCTGGCTTCCCGCCTGAATACCAGCGCAGGGAGATGCACCCCTACGTCGCGCAGAAGATAGACCGCATGGTCGATCTCATCTACGATAATTTCGATGCTTTTAAGCTCATCATCTGTAAAAGCGGGGGAACGAGCTATGAATACTACGTCGATAAAATGATCGATGTGGAGACTGAAAGCACCTTCCGCTTTATCGATGCGGTTAGGGGAGCGGGCTTTCAGATCGCGGACATCCGCAAAGATTTGGCGCATATGCTGGCGAGCGCAATGTTCAACGGCATGTTCGAGGTCGTCATGCACGACTTATCGCGGGAGGACGCGCGGCAATATATCCTGAAATTGCAGGAATTTTTCAACGCGGGCTGGGATAAACTGCTCGGTCTGTAAAGAGAAGGGGAGAGAAACTCCCCTTAACTCATGCACAATAGTTCGCATAAGCGAACTAAAATATAGGAGGACTTATGGCAAATAAAGTAAAGGAGAGGGGTACGTTCTCGTACTTGTACGAATGGGCGCGCCCGTACCGCGGCAGGTATTTGTTGTCGGTGCTGTTTGCGGTGCTTGAAGTCGGATTCGGAATCATTCCATTCGTGTGCCTCGGCAAAATCACGGAACTGCTCGTCACGGGCGAGTTTACGTTCACGTTCGGAACTTACGGTATGTGGCTGCTGATTGCCGCGCTGTGCTGGGTGGGGCATTACGCCTGCCACATGGTTTCCACGACCATTTCGCACAAGGCGACGTTCACAGTCATCTCCGATGTTCGCACGAACGCCTGCAACAAACTTGCCCGCATGTCCCTCGGCGACGTGCTTTCACGGCCGAGCGGCGAGATCAAGAACACCATATTGGAGCGCATTGACAGCATTGAAACGACGCTCGCGCACATCGTCCCCGAAGTATCGTCCAAACTGCTTGCGCCGATCGCGTTGTTTGTGTACATAATGACCATCGATTGGCGGGTGGGGCTGATTTCGCTCATCACGATACCCGTGGGATTTTTAATGTATGCGTGCATGATGATAGGCTACAAGAAAAAATTTGAGCGGTATGTGCGCGCGGGCAAGAACCTCAACTCCGTCGCCGTGGAATATATCAACGGCATCGAGGTCATCAAGACGTTCAATCAGTCCGCCGATTCGTATAAAAAGTTCACCGACGCCGCATATGAGTCTGCGCACTCTGCTATCGACTGGATGAAACAGAGCCAGATATTCTTTTCCATAGCAATGGCGGTGTTCCCCGCCGTGCTTCTGACGGTATTGCCTGCGTCTGTCGCTTTCTACGTTCAGGGCAGCGTTACTCTCGCCGAGTTCGTCATGCTCGTTGTTCTGAGTTTCGGCATGCTCACGCCGCTCATAGGCATCATGAGTTACAGCGACGACATCGGGAAAATCAGCGTCATCGTCGGGGAGATAAATTCTATTCTGCAAAAGCCGGAGCTTGTCCGCCCCAAAGATAAGGTAAAACTTACAGACTATACCGTAAAGGGAGAGAACGTCCGGTTCGGCTACGACGAGGGGAAAGAGATCCTGCATGGCGTAAATTTTGAATTTCGGCAGGGGACTGTGAACGCGCTCGTCGGGCCTTCGGGCAGCGGAAAATCGACGATCGCAAAGCTCATCGCCTCCATGTGGGACGTGGGGAGCGGGAAAATAACCATAGGCGGCAAGGACATCCGCGAAATTCCGCTCGAACAGCTCAATCAAAACATCGCCTATGTCGCGCAGGATAACTTCCTGTTCAACGAGAGCGTGCGCGAAAACATCCGCAAGGGCAACCTTGCTGCGACCGACGAGGAGGTAGAGAACATCGCCAAAGCGTCCGGCTGCCACGAATTTATCATGAAACTCGAAAACGGCTACGATACGATCGTCGGCAGTTCTGGCGGGCACCTTTCGGGCGGCGAAAGACAGCGCATTGCCATTGCGCGCGCCATGCTCAAAAACGCGCCCGTCGTCATTTTAGACGAGGCGACTGCCTATACCGATCCCGAAAACGAGGCTGTCATTCAGAGTGCCGTGTCAAAACTCGTGCAGGGCAAAACGCTCATCGTCGTCGCGCACAGGCTCTCTACCATCGTCGATTCGGATAAAATATTCCTTGTCAACGGCGGTAAAATCGAGGCGAGCGGCACGCACGAAGAGCTGCTCAAATCATCCGCGCTCTATAACGAGCTGTGGCAGGCGCATGTAGGCGCAAAGGACAGGGTGGAGGATTAAACTATGTTCAAATATCTGTTGAAGTTTATAAAATTTGCAGGAAAACAGCGCAAACACATGATAATTGCGCTCGTGTTCGGACTGTTGCAGTCGGTATTTACCGCGTTTTCACTCCTTGCAACGGCGTATGCCCTGCAAAATATGATAGAGGGCACGGCAACCATGTCCACGGTCTGGTCGGCGTTCGGCATCGTGGGCGGGGGCGTGCTACTCGCCGCCGTATGCAATTATTTCTCCACGCAGTTTTTGACGTATGCGGGCTATACCATAGCGGCGAACGCGCGTATCCGCATAGCCGACAAGCTCAAATACGCACCGATGGGGTATTTCAACGAGCACAACCTCGGACAGATTGCCAACACCGCCACCAACACGGCGGAGTCATTGCAGGATACGCTCACGCGCTGCCTGCTCCTTACCACCAAAGGGCTGTTTATGGCGCTCGTTATAACCATTTCGTTGCTCGTTTTCGACTGGCGTATAGGTCTTGTCGCCGCGGCGGGGTTCGTTCTCTTTCTCATCATCAATCATTTCCTGCACAAGGCGGGAGAAAAGAACTCGGACAGAAAGACAGTTTCTGGCGACAAAGCGGTGGAAGCCGTGCTTGAATATGTGCAGGGCATCGCGGTCATCAAGTCGTATAACCTGACGGGCAAGGCCAATAAAAAAGTGACTTCCGCCATTAAAGAGGACAGGGACGTCAACTACGCGCTCGAAAAGAACTATATCCCGTTCATGGCACTGCAGGGTGTTGCCGTCAAACTTGCGGGCGTGGCGATAATCGCGGTATCGGTTTGGCTCTACACGCAGCTTTCCATGCCGCTATTTACGGCGCTCGTCGCCTGCATCGCCTCCTTTATGGTGTTCAACGACCTCGATTCGGGCGGCAATATGTCCGCGCTGCTGCGCATTGCGGCTAATAGTATCGACAAGATCGAGGCGGCGATGAACCTGCCCGTCATGGACATAAACGGCAGGGAGATCACGCCTGTCAAGACAGATATTGACGTGAAGAATGTGGATTTCTCCTATGACAAGCGCAAGATTATCGACGGCGTCACGGCGGATATTCCCGCACGCTCCTCACTCGCCATCGTCGGCGGTTCGGGCAGCGGCAAAACGACGCTGTGTAACCTTATCTTGCGGTTTTGGGATGTGGATAAGGGAAACATCTCCCTCGGCGGACACGACGTGCGCGAATATAAGCTGGACAGTTTGCTTAAAAATTACAGCATGGTGTTCCAGAATGTGTACCTGTTCAACGATACGATTGCGAACAACATCCGTTTCGGCAAGCCGGACGCGAGTATGGAGGAAGTGATAGAGGCGGCGAAAAAGGCGTGCTGTCACGACTTTATCTCCGCGCTGCCAAACGGGTACGATACGGTCATCGGCGAGGGCGGTGCGAGCATTTCGGGCGGCGAGAAACAGCGCATCTCCATCGCCCGCGCAATCATTAAAGACAGCCCCGTCATCATTCTGGACGAGGCAACGGCGAACGTCGATCCCGAAAACGAATGGATGCTGCAAAACGCCATTCGGGAGCTGACAAAGTCCAAAACCGTCATCATGATCGCGCACAGATTAAAGACCGTGCGCCATGCCGATAAGATCATCGTACTCGACGGCGGTAAGATTGTCGAAGAGGGTACGCACAAAGAACTTTTGACAAAGCAGGGCAAGTATGCCGAATTTATTGCTATGCGCGAAAAGTCCGTGGGTTGGAAACTTGGCAGTGCAATGCAAAACAGATAGTTGGGAAATAAGGATTAAATATTGTATGTGGTCGGGCGAGTGGCGTATCTGAAAAACTTGCGCGGAAGGGTTGACAAATGTCGTCCTTCCGTGTATAATACTAATAAGTTCGCATACGCGAACTTATTAAATAGTAGGCAGTTCGCAATGGCGAACTCAAAGGAGCAAAATGAGCGCAACGGAATATGCCATCGGCCGTCATTGCGGCGTTACGTTCGCGGGGCTGAAAATAGCCAGCCTTGTCAGTTTACGGAAAGGGGAGGAGGACGTCATCCAAACGCTTTCACGCCGCTTTGCGGGGAAAGGGTTTGCGTTCATACTTCTGCGCGAGGATGAGGAACGGCTGCTCGTGTATGTCTGCCACAGGGCGCGGCTTACAAAGTATCTCTTTTCGCCTGACGTCAGGGCGTTCCTTGCGCGGTTTGGGTATGAATACGGTTCGGCGGAGGAAGCTCTGGAACAGTTGAAATGCCGTATGAAGGGCGAATTTCCGCACGAGATCGGCGTGTTCCTCGGCTATCCGCTCGGCGACGTGTGCGGCTTTTTGCGCGATCCCGACGGTTGTATTCTTTGCGGCGCGTGGAAGGTGTACGAAAATGTGGGCGAAGCAGCGCGCACGTTCGAGCGGTTCCGCCGCTGTTCCGCCTGCATCTGCCGGCATATGGACAGGGGGCGGTCGCTCACACAGATTTTTAATATAGGTTAAAAAAATTACTTGGAGGTATCTTATGAAAGTTTCTATCGTGTATTGGTCGGGTACGGGCAATACGGAGGCAATGGCAAATGCCGTTGCTGAGGGCGCAAAGAACGCGGGAGTAGAGGTTGAACTTTGCAACGTTTCGCAAGCGGGAGACGTATCGGATTGCGATGTGCTGCTTCTCGGATGTCCCGCTATGGGGAATGAAGAGCTTGAACCCGAAGAGTTTGAACCGTTCTTTGCTGCAATCGAAGGTTCGCTTTCGGGCAAAAAAGTGGGACTGTTCGGCTCATACGAATGGGCGGACGGCGAATGGATGCGCACCTGGCAGCAGAGAGTGGAAACGGCAGGTGGCGTGATGATCGAGGACGGACTCATCTGCAACAACGCGCCGGACGACGAATCTCTTACCGCCTGCCGCGCGCTCGGCGAAAAAGCGGCAAAGTGAGGGAGTATGCTCAAAATTACGTTGGAAGTAGAAGGGATGCGCTGCGGGATGTGCGAAACGCACATCAATGACGTGGTGCGCCGCGTAGAGGGCGTGAAAAAAGTCACGTCTTCTCACGCAAAAGGCAGAACCGAGGTGATCGCGGAGGATAGCGTGAATACAGCGCTCATTAAAGAGGCGATCGCAAAACAAGGATACGGCGTGGGAAAAATAGAAACGCAGCCGTACGAAAAACACGGCTTGTTTACGCGTAAGAGATAAGAGTAATCTGAAAAACTGCTGTCAGGCAAAAAAATAAGAAAAGAGGTGCAAGGCTATATGTTAAAAAAGTTCTTAAAAAATTGCAAAAAACCGGAAGGTAAATTCGGTAAATGGGTAGTGAGTGCAATGAACAAAGGTCATGCACCTCTTTGCCTTTGGGCGTTTGAAGTTTGTCCGCTTTTGGACGGGGAAAGCGTCTTGGACGTCGGTTGCGGCGGAGGCGGAAATCTTGTCCGTATTTTGGAGCGTTTTCCCCAAAGCCGCGCCGATGGAATTGATTATTCGGAAGAAAGTGTTGCATGTAGCCGCAAAGTAACAAGAAAATTTGCGGACAGGTGCAGTATCTTATGCGGCGATGCCATGCGTCTGCCGTATCGGGATGATACATTCGACAGGGCGGTGTCCTTTGAATCCATATATTTCTGGCCTGATCCCGTGTGCGGACTGAAAGAGATATACCGCGTATTGAAAAAAGGCGGCAAAGTCATGATTGCCTCTGAAATGACCGATCCCGAAAAGGGAAAATTCTGGGCAAAACGCTGTGAAGGCATGACGATATATACAGCGGAGCAACTCGCTTCCTTTCTGTCGGAGGCAGGTTTTTCCGATGTTAAAGTTCATAAAACACGCAAAGTGTGGTGTACTGTCGAGGGGGTAAAGAAATAGCCGACGAACATATCCATTGCTTTTCAGGCGGATGATTGCTGCAAAAACACAGATAAACATGTGGTTTCGGAAAATATTATTATATTATACAACATGCGTAAACAAATGATGTTTCGACGCGGTTCTGTCTTAACCGGCTGCAAAAGAATTGTCGGAATACCTTCCCGAAGCAAAAATTACCGCACGCGGATATATGTTGGACTATCATAACTTTAACGGTAAATTGCAAGCTTTTTTGTCGTTTTATTGTACGGGCGAGGGAGGTCTAGACAAAAATGCGCATCGTTAAAGCGGAATTTTGAAAAAAGAGTGAAGAAGGAGAATAACATGATCACTTTACAAGAAAGCATCGATATTCCCGTTCCGTTCGAAAAGCTGAGCGCTTGGGCGGATAATTTCGAAAAGGAGTTCGTCAAATGGAGTCCGTATCATTTGGAGTGCGATTTGCCCGACGGAATCAGGCAAGGGGCGCGCGTTCGTTTTTACGAGATCGTGTTAGGGCTGGATTACAATGTTTCCGGAACGCTTACCGAATGCGTGAAAGGGAAAGACGGTTTTTCTTTTACCTTTGTCTCCGATAAAAAGTCCGCGAAAATAACTTTTAAAGGAGAGAGGACGGAAGGCGGCTGCCGTTTTTCGCATACGGAATCGTTCGGGCTGATGAAGCCGATCATAGGCCCGATCCTCAATTTCCTGTTTTTCAAAATTATTTACAGAAAAAAAGCCGATTGGGATCTCATTCGCAAAGATATGATCTTGGATAATCAGTATTTGTATGATATACTTGTATACGGTAGGTATCCGGAAAGGATCCCGATAGAAATGTTGAAAAAGGAGAAAAAGTCTTGAAATGAGTCCGACGGCAATGATAATTTTGGGATTTTCGGTCATTTTTCTTGCCACGACGGCAGGGAGCGCAATCGTCTGGTTTTTCAAAAGAGATATATCCGAAAAGGTAAATACGCTTTTTCTGGGTTTTGCGTCCGGTATCATGGTCGCGGCGTCTGTGTGGTCGCTTATCATTCCGTCCATAGATGGGGCAGAAAGCTGGGGCAAGTGGAATTTTGTTCCCGCGCTTATCGGTTTTTTGCTGGGCGGTTTGTTTTTGGTATTGCTCGATCATGTCGTACCGCACTTTCATAAGGGCACGAACGAGGAAGAAGGTCCGCGCAGTTCCCTGAAAAAATCCACTAAAATGTTTCTTGCGGTGACCATACACAATATACCGGAAGGTCTTGCCGTCGGTTTTGCGTTCGGTGCGGCTGCGGCAATGGGTGAATATTCCGCATATGTTTCCGCTCTGGCGCTTGCGATCGGTATCGCCATTCAGAATTTTCCCGAAGGCGCGGCAGTCGCTCTTCCCATGAAATCTGTAACGCAGAGCAGGGGGAAAGCCTTTTTGTTCGGAACGGCAAGCGGTGCGGTGGAACCCCTGTTTGCAATCGTCGGTTTCTTTCTCGCTTCTTCGCTTACGATGCTGCAGCCGTGGTTTCTGGCGTTCGCTGCGGGCGCAATGGTATTTGTCGTGGCGGAAGATCTTATTCCGGATTCGCATCTTTCCACGCATCCGCATCTCGGAACATGGGGCGTTATGATCGGTTTTGCTGTGATGATGGTGCTGGATGTTGCACTCGGCTAAAAAAAGTTAGCCTGAGGCTGTCAAAATAACTTTACAAATCGCGTGAAAACGATTAAAATAAAACAAGGGGGTTGCTGTATGCGAACACGCGAATCCGAAGAAATGTATCTGGAAACGATACTGTTATTAAAACAAAAAAGTACCAATGTTCGTTCCGTAGACGTGGTAGGAGAGCTTAATTACGCCAAGTCAAGTGTTTCGCGCGGCATGAATCTCCTTGTCAAGAACGGTTACATTACGATGGATCGGGTTACCGGAGTCATTGAGTTTACCGAAAAAGGCAGAGAAAAAGCGCAGAATATCTATGAGCGTCACCGTGTGTTGACGAAAGCGCTGGAAAAAATCGGGGCAAGCGCAGAGATGGCGGAAGAAAACGCCTGTCGTATCGAACACGTGATTTCCGAAGAAATGTTTGAGATCATCAAGAAATTTGTGAACGAAGGTTAATTTTATGCTAACAAATCGTTGACAGAATAAAGGGAAAAGAATATAATGAAAGGGAAGTCGAATGAGGCTTCCTTTTTTTGAGTCATGTGTTCGCTTTTGCGAACTCTCAAAAAGGAGCAATTCGGTATTTTTTAAGGGTATGTGTTCGCTATAACGAACACCGGGAGACGCAAGGCGGAACGCTGTTTCCTTTAAAAAAAATCAGTATATGTTCGCATTTGCGAACGTGGAAAGGGAGGGGAATATGACCTATTCAGAGTTTCGTTATTTATGGAATGTAAGGGAAGTGGAAAAAGACAATGTTGCAAGGCTTAAAGATATAACAAACGTTATGACTGTGACAAAGGTCAGTGTCTTCCGTGCTCTTGAGCGGTTGGAAAAAGGCGGATACGTTCAAAAAAGCAAAGACAGGAAAATTTACCTCACAGAGAAAGGAAGAGGTTTTTTGAAAGAGTATGAGCAGGCAATCTTTTTCCTGAAAGAGAAAATGCTTCAGTTTGCAGGGATAGAAGAAGATACGGCGGAAGAAGAGGCGATGCGAATTGTCTGCGTTCTGTCGGACGAAAGCAGAGGAAAAATCGTGCGGGCATGGCAAAAGCGCGAAGGAAAATTATGAAAGAGAGTAAAGAATTGGAAGTCGTAGAACTTATGATACGGCTGTATTGTAAGAAAAAACATAAATGCAAAGAAGGGCTTTGCGCAGAGTGCAACGAGCTTTTGGAATATGTTAAACTGCGCAGAAGCAAGTGTCCGTGGGGAGATAAGAAACCATTCTGCTCGAATTGCAAAATTCATTGCTATAAGCCTCATATGCGCGCAAAAATCAAAGACGTAATGAAGTTTTCGGGGCCGCGCATTGTTTTTCGTCGCCCGATAATAGCAGTAAAGCACCTTATTGAGACCAAGAGGCAGAAGAAGAAATTAAAAAAAGAGGAGCAAAAAAGCAATGTTCGATAAAGAACTCATTAAGCTGATGGGCGAAAATAAAAAGTACGTCGCCTATGTCGTTCTTTTGATGATACTCGGAATGCTTGCAAATATAGGAATAACGGCGAGCATCTGTTGGGCTGTATACCTTCTGATAGAAAAACAGCCTGCATTGATGTATATCTATCCTGCAATTACTGCTGTTGTTGCAATTATCGTGCGTTATATTGCCTCGCGCCTTACAGGCGATCTGAAAGACGTGTTGGGCAGAAAAGTAAAAAAGGACTTGCGCGAGCGTACCTACGATAAAATCCTACGGCTCGGCGTAAAGAGTACGGACGGAATGAGCATGGCGGGACTTACGCAGGTCTCCATGGAGGGGATAGAGCAGCTTGACCTGTATTATTCGACTTACCTTCCGCAATTTTTCTTTTCGATGATCGCGCCGTTCATCCTGTTTGCCATCTGTGTGGGGATAGACTGGCGCACCTCGCTGGTGCTTTTGGCCTGCGTGCCTCTCATTCCCGTATCCATTGTGGCTGTATCCAAATATGCCAAAAAGATATTTGCAAAGTATTGGGGCAAATACACTTCTATGGGCGACGGCTTTCTGGACAGCGTTCAAGGGCTGAAGGAATTAAAGATCTTCAGGGCGGACGCGGCACGGCAGATCAAGATGAGCGAAAATGCCGAAGAGTTCCGCAAAATAACGATGAAAGTCCTTGTCATGCAGCTTGCAAGCACGACCATCATGGACTTGGTTGCATTCGGCGGAGCGGGCGCGGGCATTGCGCTTTCTATTGTTGGTCTTATGAACGAATGGCTTGCACCGGCTTCAGCGCTTTTTCTCATTCTCGTTGCAGTGGAATTTTTTCTTCCGCTCCGCGCGCTCGGCAGCGCTTTCCACGTTGCGATGAACGGCGCAAGCGCGGGCAAAAAGATCATATCCCTTCTCAATCAGCCCGACCCCGTGTGGGGAGAAAAAGAAGTGGCAGGAAGAGAACTTTCACTTGAAAACGTCACTTTTTCCTATGATAAAAAGCGCAACGTCTTAAAAGATGTCAATATGAATTTCCCCGAAAAGGGCATGACGGCAATCGTCGGCGAGAGCGGCTGCGGAAAGAGCACGGTTGTCAATCTCTTAATAGGTGCGCGCCGCCCCGACAAAGGCAATGTTCTTATCGGCGGAGATGAGATAGAGGGCGTTTCTCGCGCTTCATATTATTCGCGCCTTGCCTCCGTTTCGTATAATACGTACATTTTCAACGATACCGTCCGTGCAAATTTTGAACTTGCAAAAAAGAACGCGACGGACGAAGAGATATTTGCCGCGCTTGAAAAAGTCAACCTCTCCGCGTTTATCAAAGAAAACGGCGGCTTGGATAAGGTCATAACCGAGGATGCCAACAATCTTTCGGGCGGACAGAAACAGCGGCTCGCATTGGCTGTCAATCTCGTTGCGGATAAGGATATCTACGTCTTTGACGAGGCGACAAGCAACATCGACGTCGACAGCGAGGCTATCATTATGAAAAATATCAAAGAAATGAGCGAAAGTAAGTCGGTCATCGTCATATCGCACCGACTTGCAAACGTCGTGCCTGCGGACAGTATTTATTTCATGCAGGACGGACAGGTTAAAGAAAGCGGCTCGCATGCATATCTTATGGAGCGAAAGGGCGAATATGCTAAGCTCTTCAATGCGCAAAAGCAGTTGGAAGAGGGGTATAAGAGTGGTAAAGCGTCCACGGAGGTGGTCGCATGAAAACGAAACTGAGAAGAAGCGGCGCAAAAATCATGGCAAGCCTTATCCTTTTGCTTGGCAGCCTTTCGTACATTATGGTGCTTGCCGTCATCAACGGTTCGGTGGGATTTCTCGCCGCAATGGGCGTAACGGTATTCGGCGCAATGGGCGTTGCCAAATCGCTGGGCGAAGCTATCGCTCTTTCCTGGGGCTGGATCATTGCGCTTACCGTCGGTTGCGGCGCAGTGCGCGGAGGACTGAGGTATATCGAGCAGTATTCCAACCACTATATCGCGTTCAGGCTTTTAGCGGTACTCCGCGATAAAATTTTTGCGGCGCTCAGGGTGCTGTGTCCCGCAAAACTCGAAAGCAAGCAAAAGGGCAATATCATCGCCATGATCACTTCGGACATCGAAACGCTGGAAGTGTTCTACGCGCACACGATAAGCCCCATCTGCATTGCTATTTTGGTATCTGTGTCGGTGCTGTTTTTTGTCGGGTTCTTTGCAAGCTGGTATCTTGCAATTGTCGCGCTGGCGGGTTATCTCGTCGTCGGCATTGTCGTACCGATGATATCCTCCGCAAAACTCAAAAAATCGGGCGTTCTGTACAGACGTGAATTTGCCTCTTTCAATGCGTACTTTCTGGACAGCATCAAGGGCATAAAGGACATCGTCTTGAACAACGCCGAAGAGGAGAGGGAAGCCGAGGTCAACCGCCGTTCGGATATACTTTTGAAAGAGACGAAGAAGATGAAACACGGTATCACGCGTTCGAGTGCGGCGACCGAACTTGTCGTGTCGCTGTTCATTTTAATAACGCTTGCCGCAGGCATCTTGCTCGTGCATTTTAATATGCTGTCCCTCGGCAGAATGATCGTAGGCGTTGTTACAGTCTTTTCGAGTTTCGGTCCCGTACTTGCCGTTTCCGCGCTTCCCGGCAATCTTACCCAGACCTTTGCCAGCGGCGACAGAGTGCTCAACCTCCTATCCGAAAAGCCCGCAGTCGAAGAAGTTACAAACGGCAAGGATATCGAATATGAAAAGCTGAATGTTTCCGATCTTACCTTTTCCTACGACAATGCCCCCGTTTTAAGCGAGGTATGTATGCACGCCGAAAAGGGCGAAATTGTGGGCATCGTCGGCGAAAGCGGGTGCGGCAAATCCACCTTTTTGAAACTTCTGTTGCGCTTCTGGGAAAAGAAGGGCGGCAGGATAGACTATAACGGAATCGACGTGGACGATATCAATACTTCAAGCCTTCTGGATAATGTTACAATGGTATCTCAGACGACGTGGCTTTTCGATGAGAGCATTGAAGATAATCTGAAAATTGCTAAGCCCAATGCTACGCAGGAGGAGATTGAGAACGCCTGCAAACGCGCGTCCGTGCATGACTTTATTATGTCGCTCCCCGAAGGGTACAAGACGCAGGTCGGCGCGATGGGCGACAACCTCTCCGCAGGTGAAAAGCAGAGAATAGGGCTTGCAAGAGCATTTTTAAGGGGCAGCCGGCTCATTCTTCTTGACGAGCCGACAAGCAACGTCGACGCCATAAATGAGGGGATGATCTTAAAATCGCTCGCTGAGCAGAAGAGCAAAAAGAGCATCATTTTGGTATCGCACAGAGAGAGCACTATGGCGATTGCAGACAGGATATACAGAGTAGAAAACGGAAAAATGCAGGAGGTGCAAAATGTCTGAAAAACAGAAAAATGTCATGCAAGAGGAAGATATCGCAAAGGCGCTTTTGGAAAACACGCAAGAGATTGCCGCAAGCCAAGAGGCTTCCGAAAAAGAGGTAAAGACAGAGGATGCCGAAACCGACGAAAAGAAAATTTTCCGCAAATATAAGATAAAGGATATTGTCTTTCTCGCCATTATGTCGGCATGTATGCTGGTAACGGGCGCGATCATGCCGCTCGTAACGCAGGTGCCGCTGTTCGGCATTATAGAACTTTGCCTCGGCTTGCAGTTTTCCATTTTTCCCGTAATAGGATTGATGAAGGTCAGAAAGCCGTTTGCATTGATTCTTATGTCGCTTTTTTGCGGTATATTCTTCGCCTTTATGTTCCTTCCGATGTTCGTGTGCGCCATGGTCTGCGCGGTCATTGTAGAGGCACTGGTGCTTTTGATTTTTCGCGGTTATAAAAGGGATGCCGCCTGCGTGCTTGCAGGAACGCTGTATATGCCCATGACTTTGCCGTTTTTGTATCTTTGGTACAACGTCATCTATTCCATCAACCCCGCCGAGGACGGCAAGGCCGTGCAGGCGTTCGTCGGTGCAGATCCTTGGGTGGCAATCGGAATTTCCGTTGCCGTGCTTGCACTCTGCTTTGTCGGTGCAATCATCGGCATGATTATCTCGCGCGAGCTCAAAAAAGCGGGAGTTCTTAAAAAATGAGTTTCTTTTCGTTCCGACAAAAGATATATCCGCTTATCGCGCTCTTTGCGGGAGCGGTCGTGCTCGTGTTCGGGCTGATAGGCGCAAAGACGGTCATAGCCTCGTATTTTCTTTTGGGCGTGCTTTGTTGGTATCTTATATTCGGGTATTATAAGCAGGTTCTGCGCATTCTGCCTGCTGCCGTCTTTTTCGGCGGAATATTTGCAGCTATCGCGTATGCCGCATCGCATGATCCGCAGTCGGCGCTTGCAATGGCAAACCGTTTCGGCGCGCTCTTTCTCGCCGCCGTTCCCGGTATGGCAACCGCGCCCGTCAGAATGACAAGAGCACTCTCGCAGGTACATACGCCGCGCTCGGTCACTCTCGGTATGCTCATTGCCATGTCCTTTGTGCCCATGCTTAAAGTGGAAATTAAAAGGGTACGGGAGGCAATGAAAACGCGCGGAGCAGGCAGTATCTTAAACCCTAAAATTTTATACCGTGCTTTCCTTGTTCCGCTCGTCATGCGGCTGGTGAACATTTCGGATACGCTCGCGCTGTCGGTGGAGACGCGCGGCTTTGCGCTCGGCAAAGCGCCGTATTCCATCTATAAAAGAGAAAGCGTCGTGCTCTCGGATATTTTGTTTGCGCTCGGAACCTTAGGCGGAGCGATAGCGGCGGTGATCGTATGAAAGCAATAGAATTAAAAAAGGTAAGTTTTTCCTACGACGGAAAGAACAATATATTACTTAATGCAGATTACAGCGTAGACTACGGCGAAGTCTGCCTTCTTTCGGGACATTCGGGAGAGGGGAAGAGTACGCTCATGTACATCATAAGCGGCATCATTCCCAACGTAAATTACGGTCAGCTTTCGGGCGAAGTGTTAATAAACGGAGAGAGCATAAAGGGCAGAAAGCTCGGCGATATCTGCCGCAAGGTTGGCGTCGTATTGCAGAACGCCGACGAGCAGATTGTTCAGAAAATCGTCGAAGACGAAGTGGCTTTCGCTTGCGAAAATCTCGCCTTTCCGCCCGCAAAGATACAAAGACAGATCGATATAGTCTGCAACCTATTGAAACTCGACAAGAATGCAAAGTGTCGCACGCTGTCGGGCGGACAGAAACAGCGGCTCATCACGGCGTCCACGCTTGCCATGGGTCAGAAGATCATTATTTTGGACGAGCCGCTTGCAAATCTCGACAAGGACGGAGCAAGGCTTTTAATGAATACGCTCCGTTCGCTTGCAAAGGCAGGCTATTGTGTGGTGGTTATAGAACATCGGCTTGACATGGTACTCCCTTATGTGGATACCGTCTGGCATACAGGCGAAAAGACGGTAAAAAAGATCGAGGACACAAAAGCCTATCTTGCCGCGCAGACGGCGAAGATAGAGGATATATGCCCGCCTTTTGCGGAAAACTGGTCGCTTTTTGTGCTTGAAAACGTTTCTTTTTCGGTGAAAGAGAAAGACATTTTAACGGGCATATCCTGCAAAATCCCCAAATGCGGCAGAACGGTACTTTTGGGCGAAAACGGGTGCGGAAAGACGACGCTCATGCGCCTTCTTGCAAGGCTCAATAAACCGACGGGCGGAAAGATTGCGCAGTATATCGACAAGAAATTCGGGCAGAAGAGCAGGGCAAGCAAAGCGTGGTATAAAAAAGTGGGCGTGGTGTATCAGAATCCCGACTATCAGCTCTTTATGCCGACGGTGGAAAAGGAGATAAAATTCGGCGCGGAGAGTGAGGAGTATGCCGAAAAAATTGCCGAGCTTTTCAATGTAAAGCACCTTTTTGCCCGTCACCCGCAGTCGCTTTCCGAAGGGCAGAAGCGCAGGGTGTCCATTGCGGCGGTCGTTGCGTGCAAGCCCGAAGTGCTCTTATTAGACGAACCTACGGTCGGGCAGGATTATGAGGGACTGTGCGCAATGACGGATATACTCAACCGTTTGCATATGGAAACGGGCAACACGATGATAACCGTAACGCACGACGTGCGCTGTGCCGAAGCTCTCTGTGATAGGGCGATCTATATTGAAAACGGCGTCGTTGCAAAGGCGGGCGGAAAGGAACTCGTCAGGGAATATTTTTCATCTGAAAATATTTAACATATCAGTGTTCCAAACCTTGACTTAGCTGGATAGTTTTGCTAAAATATAATGTGTTCGGCATGGCGAACTTAAAAAGTTTGCCGTGCCGATAAAAATCGTTAGCAGTTCGCTAATGCGAACTTAATTTTTTGACAACATGTTCGCTTTGGCGAACTTGGAGGGTGCGGTGTTATTAAAACTCAAAAACATCGGAAAGATATACGACAGCAACGATATATTCACAATAGGTATCCGCGGTATTAACCTCGAATTTGATTACAACGAATTTGTAACGATCGAGGGCGAGAGCGGTTCGGGTAAGTCTACACTTTTGAATGTCATCGGAGCGAACGATACCTATGAAGAAGGGGAGCTGTACATAAGCGGGGAAGAAACTTCTCACTATTCCGAAACGGAATGGGAAAAGTACCGCGAAAAGAATATCGCTACGATTTTTCAGGATTTCAATATCATCGAAAACCTCACAGTACTTGAAAACGTAGAACTTGCGCTCCTTCGCCTCGATGACAAGAAAGAGCGCAGAAAGAGAGCAAAAGAGCTAATAGATCGCGTAGGGCTCACAAAGCAGATAAACCAGCGCGGAAGCAAACTTTCGGGCGGAGAAAAGCAGAGGACTGTCATTGCACGCGCTCTCGCAAAAGATGCGCCCATTATTCTTGCGGACGAACCCACGGGCAATCTCGACGTCAAGGCGAGCAAAGAAGTCGCGGCGCTTCTGAAAGAGGTGAGCAAGGATAAACTCGTTATCGTAGTCACGCACAATCCCGAATTTTTTAAACAATACGCAACTCGCCGCGTGCGAATTTATGACGGCAGTGTGAGCGAGGATAAAACAATCGCAAAACCGCAACCGATTTCGACAGACGTTTCTGTAAAACAAGTTCTGCAAAATCGCTTTCATAACATTAAAAACACTCTGCACATCGGCGTACTCAACTACAAGAGTCGTCCGAAATTTACCGTTATGATGAGCCTTGCTCTTGCGGTATGCGCGGTAACATTGTTTCTCGTCATTGCACTTTTCGGTCAGAGCCTTATTAAACCGCTCACAACAGCGTTGGACGGAGTGGGAACAGAGGGGAAAGTCATCGTTTCAGGAACAGAAGACGGTATTTCGGCAGAAACTCTGGACGATCTCGCCTTTAGGACGAATGCGGGATATATTCTCGGTGACAGGACGCTGTCGGAATTTACCGTAACCGTTCCCGAAAGCGGCGATATGCTGGACGAATACTCGGTCACTTGTCTGTATTCGCCATATGAGTACAATCTTTCATCAGATAAAGGGATGTTGATTTTGCCGCAATCGGCAAAGAGCGACGCGGCAGCCATTGTCTCTTCATTCATAAATGCGGGTGTAGGCCTGAATAGCATCGAAGTGAAAACCTCGTTTACGTCGAATGACGTGCGGCTGTATCTCGGTTATGATGCGCTTGCAGAAAACGGACTTAAAATTCAGGCCATCAACAGTACGGTCCGGTTCGGGGAAGAGCAAACATCGGTTTATACATTTACGATAAATCCTGCACTTTCAAACGGCAGCATCAACCTTATAAATTCCGATTATTTCAATGTAGTGGGAAAGACCGCGGTGTTTACCGCAAAAGCAGATAAGGCATATCTCGTTGCAGACGCGAGCGGGGAGAATAAAGATATTGACGGGCTTATCGTTGAAATGAGCGAAGCTGACTATGCCGCCATGTTTGAAAACAATATGTCGGGCGCGACGCAAGTCTGTCTGTATTTTTCTTCGGACGAAGCTGCAAGAAATGCTCTCACCAAGCTCCCCGAAGGATATATGGGACTTTTGTCCACGAGCAAAATTTATGTTCAGAGCGCAGGCGATGTATTTACCTTCGACGTGCTTTGGTACGTTGCATTGATTGCGGTAAGCCTTTTGATCGGGGTGCTGATCGGTATCATCTTTTTGCGCAGCGTAAAGATTTTTGAAGCGGATTTTGCCGTGTACAGAACGCTGGGTATTCCGAATAAGGTTTCTTCCCGTTCTCTATATGTACAAATGGCGTTGATATTTTTACCGGCGCTTGCGCTGTTGCCTCTCGTTTCGCTCATTGCAACCGTTGTCCCCGGAAGCAGTCTTACATTCATTTCGGTCGGCAATTACTTCTTTATAGAGGTTATGTTGCTTTTGATAGTGGAGATAGTTGCGTTCGGGTTCAATAAGAGTCTGAACGGAAAAAGCATCCGCAAAACGCTTCGCAGGGGGTCGAAATAATGATACGCATTGAAAATATAGGCAAAGTATTCAATCCCCGTTCACGCAACCGCAATGAAGTTCTGAAAGGTGTTTCTTTTGAACTTCCCGAAAAAGGACTTGTCGCCATTTACGGCAAGAGCGGTTCGGGCAAAACGACTTTGCTCAACATTATCGGCGGATTGGATAAACAGGACAAAGGAAAGATTTACATAGACGGCGAAAACGTGGCGGGCAAAGTAGATAAAATTCGCAACGTCAAAATCGGATTTATCTTTCAGAATTACTATCTGGAACGCGGCTATACCATCGCGGAGATCATGAAAAATGCCATGCACATCGCGGGCTTTAGGGATGAAAGCGAAATAGAGAGGCGGAGCGAAGAAGTCCTGAGGCTCGTCGATATGGAGCGGTTCAAAAATAAACAGGGCGACGCTCTTTCGGGCGGACAGAAACAGAGGGTGGCGATAGCCCGCGCGCTCATTAAAGGAGCGGACGTCATTCTTGCCGACGAGCCTACGGGCAACCTCGATGCGGAAAATACCATGAATGTCATGGATATTCTCAAAGAGATATCGAGGACAAAACTCGTCGTTATCGTTACACATGAGATCACGCTTATCAAGAAGTACGCAGACAGTTACATAAAGCTCGTTGACGGTAAACTTGATGAAAACACCGAACTCGGCGAAGTGTTTGAGTACGACACCGAACGGAACAATATCTATGTCGATAAAACGCCGAGGGAAGAATTAAAAGAAGGTGCTCTCGGAATCCAATTTTACGGCGAAAAGCCTACGGAAAAAGATACCGTTCAGGTTTTCAACGATAACGGTAATATCTACATAAGAGCGGGCGCAAGCGTAACCATTCTCGACGATAAGAGCGAAAAGAAAATCATTTTTCGCGGCTTTGAAAACGGGCAGACGGATGAACAGAGTAAAAGGTTTGTCCCCGATTTCAAAAAGAGTACGGCAAAACATAACGGAAGGCTGTTTACGGCAAAAAGCGTATTCGGATTATTCCGCTCGGACGGCAGCGAAAGGCTTTATTCTACGGCTAATATTATAAAACAGATATTTATCTTCGTGATCGCTGCGGTATTGTGTTTTCTTTCGCTCATGGCATTCGAGGCAGCTAATACGCGCATCGATAACAAGGTCATAAACGATAACGGCGTCTACGTCAATATGAACACCTATACCGACTTGCGCACTCTCGATACGAGCCTGTATGAGAATATAGACTTTTTTGAAACGCAGTACAAACAGGGCAGTTTTTCCTATAACGGTATTACATCTCTTTCGGGTATTTCCGCAGATTATGCGCCCAGAGCAATTGAATCCGATGAAACGGCGGAAAGTATCGGGCTTGTTTACGGAGAGATGCCCAAAGAGGGGGAAGTTCTCATTACGCGCAATCTTGCCGAAACTCTCAAAACGCAGTTCCGCCTCTCGGAACTGGACAGCGACAGGGCAATGCTGCTTGTCGTTTTTGAAGACGAGTTCAGAGTGAGCGGCATAATAGACGGCGATACGCCCGCGGTTTATATGGGCAAACAGGATTACGTCAATTTTCTCGGCGTGTACAATACGGTGCAGTTCAGCGACTACAATCAACTGTTCTTTGCCTCAGATTTTTCGGAGGTGACCTACACGAGCGAGATTTTGCTTTCGGACAGCACGTCGCTCGGCGACAGCGAAGTGACGGTGGAGATCAACCGCAATTCGCTGTATAGAATGATGACTGATACAACGCAGGCAGATTATCTTGTAAACATGGCAAACTCCCGCCTTGCGGCGACAGGTGGCACCTCTACGGCAATACAGATCACAGGCAGCCGCCCGATGTACGTCCAAAGGTTTGAGATCACGCGCGACGTCATGAATACGGATATCCGCATCTATGTCAACGCAAATACGCTTGCTAATATTTTTGTTGCGCTTCAACCCGATATCGACGCGCTGGAAGGTACGACGTCTTCGGCGGGAATTGCCTCACAGTTTTATTTCGAGATAAAGACGGAAGGCGGAGAGCAGCTTGCAAACCTGTTGAGCAAACTGTCGGGGCTGGGTATCAGAAGTATAGATATAAACGCTCTGTATGAGAGAGAAAATGCCGAAATACTCGGCGAAGCAACAGCCAATCTTACCATTTTCTTTGTCGTTATTGTATTGCTTCTTATCGTATGGTTCTTTATAGAAAAATCAGGCAGCATACAGAACAGCAAGGAATACGGGATTTACCGTGCAATAGGCGTAAACAGAAGCAATCTTTTGTTCAAAGAAATGCTTACGGATTTGGTCGGCAACATGATAGGGTACATACTGTTCTATCTTATCGTTTTTGCGCTGATGTGCGTAAGGTATGCCGTCATGAATACGGCTTTCGGACTGTTTACTATGATTGCTATGGGGGTAATGATTACAGGCGGACTTCTGATGCTTGCAATATCGCTTGTCCCGTATCTGTTTGTGGTGTGGAAAACGCCGTCTCAGATATTATCACGTTATGATATCTGAGCGGTCTATAACCAGGGAAACAACCGGAAACGGTTATTTTACAAAAAAATATATTTTATAAAAGGAGTAGTTTTATGGCAAAAATCAAGAACAGATTATTGATTGTTCTGGCGCTCGTAATGCTGTGCGCGGTCGGTATTTTCGCATTGTCTGCCTGTGGCGGCGGTGAAACGTATACCGTCACATTCATGGTGAGAGAAAACGGCACGACAGGCGACTGGCAGCAGTACAAAAACGTCGATACCAACGACGACGGTTCCGTAACGCTTCCTGCCGAACCTACGGTAGAGGGCTATACATTCCGCGACTGGTACACGGATGAGGCTTGCAGCGCAGACAAAGTGTTCGACGAAAGCAAAGTGACGGCGGATATCACCGTTTACGCGCTCATGGCGGAGGCGAACATAACGCTCAGCGTTACGGACGGCAGCGGCACGGCTTCTGAGGTTGCGGGTACGCTCTCCGCGCTTTCCGAAACGACGGCGGAATATGAGGCGGACGCACTTTCCGACAATCTTACGTTCGACGGCTGGTACACGGACGCCGCGTTTACGCAGAAGTATTCTTCAAGCATGGACGCTACCGCTCTCTATGGCAGATATATGGCGAAAGTCACTTACGATAACGGTTACGAGGAACTGTATACTGAACTTGTAACGCCGGGCGGAAAGACCACCGCGCCCGATACAAGGGTGGATGATTTCGTCAAGCGTTATATGGATGATGAAGATATTTCCTATAACGATTCGGAAGGCAACGCCATTAACTTTACGGCGGACACGTTTGACGAAAACGAAGTTGTGACCGTGCTTTGGAAAACGCCGGGACTTCAATATGAGGTAATCGAAGGAAATAATTATCGTGTATCGGGGATTGATACCTCGGAGGTTTCATATCCTGCGGTGTCCGTTCTTTCCAAAAATGTGACTATTGAAGGGAAGTCGGGGTGCAATGTCGCAGCTGTCGATGCAAGTGTCGGTTTGGATCGATATAGTCAGGCGGAGGTTTTTATTTTTAACGAAGGGATTGAATCTATAAGAGGATTTTATGCTGCTTCATTAGCGGGTAGTTCGGCAATGAAAGAAGTGCAATTGCCTTCAACATTAAAAGTGTTGGAAGATTCCTTCAATATGCAAAGTAACAATCTTTCCGAATTGGTGTTGCCCCAAGGGTTGGAAGTAATAATAGATTGTTTTTGGAGCGATATGCTGGCAGCGACAGGAACTTATCGTGAAAACGGTTTAGATATTACTGTAACCATTCCTTCTACTGTAACCAATATGGTAGCGGTTCCCAAAAATCTCGACCTTTCCCAAAACGACCATTTCGAGTATGACGAGGGCGACAGACTGTACTATGTAGACGGTGACAGCAAAATTCTTTGCTCTGAGTATCAGTCCAATGTTACAGAAGACAGCAGACTCGTTGTGGAAGAGGGGGTAACAGGTGTGCAGGTATATCTGCTTTCTACTATGGATTTTGACTACCTGGACTTGCCCTCCACTTTCTGTGAAGTAGGCTATAACAATGTTGCCGAGGATTATTCCGCATATACGGGCAATTTGCTTACGCCGCAGGCGGTGATCAACAATCCTGAAGCTGCGCCTGTTGAAGGCGCAACCAGGTATTCGTATGCAATCGTTTCCAATCTCGATGAGATCACCTATGTAACGATAGCGCGTACGGATATGCCAGTCAGCGATTATGCATTTGTTTCTAAATCGGGTGTTCCCCACAACGGCAGCGAATTCGAAGATAACGTTAAAGTTGTGTTTATCGGTGAGATTGCAAATGGTAAAAGTGTAGAAATTATTTTGACGGTGATTTTGGGACGAGATGATGTAGTGAGTACGCAAAAACTAACGCGCTATAAAAGCGGCAGTACGCTTACGATAGCCGATATTCTTGAAAAAGCAAATGTTTCAGAAGGTAGGTATAATGTAATTGTTCGCAATATCGGCAAGATATATGAGGGTGGAACGATTACTTCCAATATGTATATTACTGTAGAATGCTATGCAAAGGCGGGCGGCTTTACATATACGGTCAATGCGGACGGCAAAACGGCGACCGTCACAGGATTTGATTCGACTACTGCGGAACAGCTTACCGACGGTACTTACCGTGTTACCATCGATATGATAGACGGATATATCGTAACGGCGATTGCGGACGGCGCATTCAAGGATGTCAGCGGCGTTTCCGAAGTTTACATTTCGAATGCCGTCACGACGATCGGCGACGAAGCGTTTATGAACATGGGCAATTTAAGGCTTGTAGATATTGCTCCCGGCGGACTTTCCGAAATCGGCAGAAGTGCCTTTGAAAACGCCGGTTGCGTGCAGGATTCCGACGGAAATTGGACTGTAAACACGACAGGCGGCGTAGAAGAACTTAAAATGACTTTGCCTCTTGCAGATCTTACAGATATTCAGCCGTATGCTTTTAAGACGAAGGCAATAGAAAAGTTTACTGCTGTTTCCGGAGAAGAAAACAGAAATATTATGCAACTGTTGATGACCAATACGAAATTGACAGAAGGTATGTTCATGTTTGCAAGTACAGGCAGCGGTACAAATCGTGCAATCGTTAAGTATACCGGTATAAATGAAACCAAGACTATGCAAAACTCTTCCGGTGAAGATACTGAAATTACGGTGAGAGGTGCTCAACTCGTGGCAATTGCCGGAGGCGCCGCTTATTCCAATGCCAGCTCCGGTTTAGCATTAGGGTTTTCATATAGGTATTTTGATTCGCAAATGGGTGCGATGGCTCCGGCACTTGCTACCAATGTTTTTGAGTATGAAATCATGGAAGGCGCTGTTTATTATGGAGGGTCAACGTTGCAGATTTATATCGGTATGGTGAGCAAGGTGCATAAAAACGCATTTACTGATATAGAGGATGAAGCGCCAAATGTTAAATATTACAATTGCTCTTACGATCAGCACTTGACTTTAGACCAAGTAACAGGTCAAGATACAACAATTTTCGAAGAAGGTTGGTTTGACGGAAGGGCAAATTCTGAAAACACATTTATGGCTGAAACAACAATTCAGGACAGCAAATATCCTCTTATGTGATATATGTGTTAAATCATAACTCCGCGCCCGTCTTCGGGCGGGCGCGGATAAATTTTTTTAGGCAAAACAAAAATGAAAAAGAAATCGATACTTGCAATACTCATCGCCGTACTTTGTTTTTCAGCCGTATGTTTTACGGCGTGTTCGAGCTACGACGGACAGACGCCGCAAGACATTCTCGAAAATGTTTACGGGGATACGGAATATACCATTTCATTTGTAGCGGAGGACGCAGACGCGCCCGTCGCCGATATGACGTACACGGCGAAGAATATGCCGACGCTGCCCGTGCCTACAAGGGTGGGGTACGTCTTTTCGGGCTGGTATTTCGATTCTGCCTATACAAAGCCGTATTCCGACGGGATATTGTATCTCTATATGCGCGATGTGGTACTGTACGCAAAGTGGGAGAAAGAAGCGTTTTCCGCCGACGGCACTTACGACATAGATTATAGTGCGGCGATTGTGGACGATACTCTGAAACTCGGCGAACTTGCGGAGGAGTACGGCTATAAAAATTGGGCGGACGATATTGTGACGGATGAAACATATATCGAAAAGACGGACGACGGTCTTCTTCTGAAAATTCAGTACGACTGCCGTGCGCTCGAACCGCTTTCGCTTTCCGATTATAAATCGTATGAGGTGGCGCTTGCCTCTGCGCTCAACGATTCGGATATTTACATTGCAGATACCGTCGATTCGTACACAGATACGTTAAAGACGCTTTATATAGATATTACGGGTATGGATCTTTCCACACCTGTCTACTTCTATGTTTCCACAATAAATTGGGAGACGGATGGGCTTACTGACGAACAGCGCCTTGCCACGCAGACGACTTATACCGTAGAATTTTCCATTGAAAGACTGATAGGTTTTTCCCGCCCGTTCGAAGATACGTCCGTGCCTCTCGAAGACGGGTACTATCTCGTCCGTACTTACATGTCGCAACTCGATATGTCGGAAACGATGATGGACAGTTTCAACCCCGTCTATTCGTATATCATTGCCGAAGGCGGGAACTACACGCTCGTAAAACCGCTGTATCCCTATTTCGGCATTACGGAATATTATCTGGGCGAACTTCTCGAACCTCTTGCGGCGAACTATTACGACAGAATGGCTACTTTTATGCCGTGGCAGGTGTGTTACGAGGTCGATATTTCCGATTTTGAAGGACAGACGGGCGTCGAGTCCGATTACCACCCCGAAACATACAATGCCGGAAGGTATAAAGAGTATTCTGTGGAATTTCATGCCGAAACGGGCAACTGTTACAGTATCATTGACCTCGGCGATAATTTGCAGACGGCGCTCGTGCTTTCCGGTTCTCCGACCGGGTTTATGGAAGTGGCGGTCGATCTGGGTGAAATGCACACTTTGATGACGATAGATTACGAGCATATCGTAAAGCTGACTACCATTGATTATGAGCCTTTGGAAGGGGACGCCTTTATCGCCGAGGAAGAAATACAGTATTATCCGGGAGATATAGACGATCTGAACGAACGAGGCAAGACGTTCGATGCGACGGAAGAATACGGTCTTTCCACGCGCATGATAAATTACTTTTTCACGGCAACGGGGCTGAACAGTTCTTATCAGTCGCGGACGGCTTACGACAGCCGCATCACCGTTGCGCCCACCCCCTCGACCAACGCGCAGACGGTTGCCGATTCGCGCTACGACATTGCGTATTTCTCGGTTTCGAGCGAGATTTTCGGGTATGATCCGACAGCCGCTGCCGAAAAGGGGGAAAAACTTTATTACGATTCCATGACGCTCGGCACGTTTACATCCGCCAATATGCGCGAATTTGACGAGTACCGCCTCGGAAAATCGTATCGGGCGGGGCAGTCGGTCGTGCTTTCCGAGCTGTATGCAGAAAAGGTGGACTCCGACGCCGATTTTAACACTGTAAGCTGGCAGGCATACCGGATGGTGAATGGCGAACCCGATTTTGCGCAGCCCGTATCGGTTGACGGTTCTTTTGTCATGGAGGAAAGCGTTGCCATACTGTTCTCATCTGGCAGTGCGGGGAACAGACGAATTTCGCTTGTTGAAGCCGTACTGTACGAGGAGCCGCAGATAACGGTGGAAGGCAATTGGAGCCTTTCGGCTGGATATGAAAATACATATGTAACGGACGATGCGATCACTTTGGACAGCAGATACGCTTATCCCGTCGTGACTTACACATGGGGAGCAAAACGCGGGAGCTTTGTCGGCGATTATTATGACAGCGGAACGTCGGGACTGAACGATCTGAAAGTCGCGTATTACACGGAAGAAAACGGCGTCTATTATCTGCATGCCGTCTCGCGTGAAGTGTCGGATTTTACGATGGCGACGGATTACAGGTTGGTCGTCTATGAGCTCTCCAACATTTACGGAGAAAAGCAATATATTTACTTCGAGTACAGCGCGAACGGGGTAAACGACACGTTTTTCAGCGTGACGGACGATGAAGCCGGCAGCGGCACCATGTACGATTCCGGGACGTTGGAAGAAGATACGAACGGCGCATTGCTCGGCGCGGCGGCAAGCGCGACGGGGTATCTCAACGCCGAGAATTATCTTGATGAATTGTTGCGAAATTATTTTTTGCACACTTCAAGCGGCGATTACAGGTTTGCGCTTTCGTCTTATCGGCTGTATCTTGACGGAAATTCGTCGGAATATTCTGCGAAGGAGATGACGGAAGGGCTTGCAAAGCAGTTGTGGCAGAGCATATCCCAAAGCAATTTCGCGGTCCTGACATTGAACTATACGCGCGGAGAACATTCCTTTACGATGCGGTATATTGCCCGCATCACATTCAGCGGAAACAGGGATTTCCGTTCCGTTGACGAGGAAGATTACTTTACCGGATACGAATACACATTTATTCGGCCGTATGTATATGACATGGCGGGGAATTCTCTCGCTACTCTTACGGTAAGCGCCGCAAAGTATGCCTCGCTTGACAGCAATGAAGTGTTAAATAACGTGCAGTCGGCAAGGGCAGTGCGTTTGTCGCTGTCGGGGCAGCAATATTCGATGACCTTTTCGGAAACGGGTAAATACAGATTGACTTATACCTTTTCGATATCGCTTTCAACGACTGAAAGATTTACGTTTTCGCTGACGCAGGATGTTTATGTGCTGGACGGTCAGGGCGAAGTGTCCATTACATATGTGACGGGTGAAGAGCACCCGTTCTCCGATGAGATCATGCGCGACGTCGTGGATTACACTTTTGCCGACGGCAGCAACGGGTATGCATATACAAAGACGTATAGTCTGTTGCAGGTGATACAATCACTTTCGTCTACTGATTTTGCCAAGGGAAAAGATATCTTTTTCGGCTGGTCAATGGAAGAAAATGGGTCGGCGCGTGCGGCGTCCGTTATTTCGGCAGGGTATTCGATAACCGATTTTATTTCTCGCTTCGGCGACTGCGATCCTGTCATTTATGCGATATGGGATCCGGGTATTACTGTTACTGCAGAAGCGAACGGACAGACTCAGCAAAGGACGCTTTATATGAATTCGAGCGGCGTTTATGTCGTCGATTTCAGCAGTTTTCAGGCGTTGGCTCCGAGCGGTTACAACTTTGTCGGTTGGACGGGAGGTTTTCTCGGTCAGTCAATCGTAACTGGCAAATATACGATTGAGGCAGTTGACTATGACGATCCCGACCTAACAGAATATCTGACAATCACTGCGGAGTTCAGAGAACGTCTGCTTGTGAGTTATTCCATTGACGGTCTCTATTCAAACAGTTTCTTCCTGCGGGAAGAAGTAAACGACGGGTATTATGTGTCAAGCGTAAAAACACCCGTGGCAAAGGATGGTTATACCTTCGTCGGTTGGTATATTGCAGTCGTAGATGACGGAGCCGTTACGGGAATCGGAAACGTATTTGACCTTGCGAACGATACTGTGAAATCCGAACTTTGCAATACGACGGGCACGGCATTGGGAAGCACATTCAAGATGTTGCAACTTGTCGCCGTATTCCAAGATGCGGAGGGTAATCTCGTATGGTAAAGAAAAAAAACATTTTTGTATCGTTAATGATTGTCGCAGTCAGTATATGCTTATGTCTGCTTGCCGCTTTTTTTGGCGGCGGGCTGACGGCATATGCGGAAAGTCCTGTTCAAGGTTCAGACGGCGTGTATTCCGTATCCGTAGATCCGAGCGGACTTGCGATGGGCGCGGACAATTTTTCGTCGACCGCAACCGTTGAAAAGAGTGGCGATAATTATTACATGACGTTTGGGCACAGTTCGTCAATATCAGATCTCGTGCTGGAAAGCGGAAACAAGCAGACCGGTTATAAGGTAAAAGCCGAAGGCGGCTGGACGTACTATACGTATACTCTGAGTGCAGAGAGGCTTTCCTCCGAACTCTCTTTTTCGGCGTACATCAATGCTATGAACCGCAATGTAAATCTGACGGTAAAGCTGAACCTGTCTGGGGCAACAAGAACGGGGGATTATTCCTATGAAGGCGAACGCCCTGCGGAGTATGTTCCCGTCATTACGACGACGGCAGGCGATACTCAAATGAAAAAGGGTGCGACTTACGTTTTGCCTGCGGCAACGGCTGCTCTCGGCGACGAGGCGTGCGAAGTAACGACAAAAGTATTTTATGACGGAGAAGAAGTCGCGCTTGACGGAAATCGTTTTACTCTTGAAAACGCGGGAGAGTATACCGTAATATACCGCGCAGAGAGTTCGGCGTATAAAACAAATCTAGGCAATAACTCGTACAGCGAATATGCTTTTACAGTCGTCTCCAAAGTCGGGGCGACGGTGCTTGCAATGTTTGAAGATGAAAGCGGCGCTCTCTCGTCGGGTACGGCAATTCAGGCAAGCAATATTACAGTCGGTACGTCATATGAGCTTGCAGCGGAAAAGATGAAGACGATTGCGGATAACTTTTCAGTGATGAGCATTTCCTATTTTGCAGAGAGCGGCGAGGAGGTAACTCCGGGCGGAAACGTCACGCTGTACCTGATGGCTGATATGACCTATGACCGTAATGAGATCGTCGTTTATCATTTAAGCGAGGACGGAGAACTGACGAAAATCGGTTGTTCGGGGTACGGCAGATACGTGAGGCTGCAAACGGACAAAACAGGTACGTTTATCATCTGCATACCGGGAGTTGCGTTTGTCATGCCGATGTGGGGTTACGCTCTTATACTTGTCGCGTGCGTTCTTGTGCTTGGAGCAGGAATTACGTTGATAATCATTTTGGTGCGTAAAAAGAGAAAACGAAAGGCAAATGAGGTGTAAAAAGAAACGAATACAATCAGAAAACAGGAGCGGGGATAAAATGAATGAAAAGACGAAAGAAACATATAAAGATCCGATAGTAAAGGTATATGCTTGCTGTCCGTTGTGTTCTGCCACTTTACTTCAAGCCGAGTTTGTTAAAAACGGCGTAACAAAATGTGAGCATTTTAATGAAATTTGAAGAGTTGTCGCAAGAATTGCAAGAAAATTTTTTGAAACTTTACAAAGAGCATCTGAAAAACAGCATAGACATTTTGAATGAGGAGCATTGGCTTGAACCTATTCTTCGCATAAACAATCAAACTGAGCCAACGCTTGTCGCTCTGCAAAGAAAGGAAGATACTGTCGATTTCGATAAAATGATTGATGTGGTACTGGACATTCTCAGATCCCATCCGTTCGACACGGCATTGTTGTCTTACAGTACGGATGTAGTTCTTAAAGATACATCGGCATTGGTGACATACATTATTGATAAAAGCGGGGTAGGCGTGCTGTATTTTACGGCATACCATTTCAAGGGATTGTTTAGAAAAAAAGTCGTTTAAGACAAGCATCTTATCGGAGAAATTATCAAAAACGCCCTGTGAAAACCGTCAGACAGGGCTTATCCGTTGCGCAACGGTACACTTTACTGACTTAACAAGCGGCGACTTGCTTATGTTGCAAGAAAAAAGGACGCAAAACATAGCGTCCTTTTTATGTTTAGTAATTATGTAATATTTTTTGTTTTTTATTTTTGCGGTTTGAATAGTAAATATGAGAACTTAACGATAGAACAGGATATTCGTTTATTTCAACGCTTGCAGGTATTTACTAAAAAATAGATAAAAAAGATATTAATTATTGACTTTTTTGCGTTCTTATGCTAACCTATTTATGCCAAACTAAACGAAATATTAAGTGCAAGGACTTTTTTGTTGTGTTGGGGACATTATTGTCCTTTCAAACAATGCACTGTTGAATTTGATAAAAATGCAAATTCCATTCGGTGCATTGTGTAAGGCAGTTCTTGCATAGAATCCGTTTAGTTTGGCGACTATCGGGGTTTGCGTTTTTTGTGCGCTTGCTTCGGTAGGCGCACTTTTTTGTTTATGGAGGTTTCTTATGAAAAAACTTGTAGTTGCTCTTTTGTCGCTTATGGCGTGTCTGCTGTTATTAGTGGCGTGTAATAACTCTACGAATAGCGGAACTCCGACTATTCCCGTCGAACCTACGGTGAAAATTTATACCGTAAATGTTGATTATGTTTACAGAGATACCGTCGTTTACAAATTGACCGACACAAAAAAAGAGGGTGAAGCACATAATTACGCAAAGTACGATGAAAATATCCCTAATGGGTATGTCAAAAATGATGCCAAAGATTCATATTTTGAAGATGATTATCCCGAAGGATCATTCGGTTATGAGCAGGGTATTTTATCTTGTATTTATGAAATTAAACCTAAATACGAACAATATATGCAAATTACCACAACAAATGCCAACACAAACGGGCAAATTATTCCATTTGCGGTTCTTGGATATAATATAGGTAATGATGCTTTTACGGTCAATAATTATGATGGCGAACCTATTACTTTCCGTTTGTCTGAAATTACCGAAATAAAATTATTTAATACTTATAGCTTTTATACTAATAGATTGGGCGAAAACGGTAATGGTATAGTAAATAATTTTGGAACAATTATCGCAAACAACAATGCGGCTTTGAAAAATCTCACGAAAGTAGATATGACAGAATGCACTTTCATAGAAGAATTGCCGTCCAATTTCTTTTCTGGAATACCGTCATTGTAGACGGTAATTAGCAATGGCAATACAAAACGATTGCACCAAGTAGGTTCAAATTTTTTGGCTAATAGCGAAAACATCGAATTTTTAGATTTGGATTTTTCTGCACTGACAAGAGCCAACAACTATTTTTTAACTAATTCTATAATAAATTATAAAGACGAATTCTCTATAAATTTAAGCAGCCTTGAAGAAAGTGGGTTGCTCTTTATGTATCAAAGAAAAAATGAAAGCAATACGCCTACTGTAAATTTAATATTAGGTGATACTCAATGGCAAAATAATTGGTTTGTTGGAGATAGATACAACTCAGAATATATATCCGCTTACTATTCTTCGATAAACCTTAACATTTATACAAACTACAAGGGTAATATTGAAACTGCCGTGCAAGATTTTGAAGACACTACGATAAACTATAATGTTTACGATATGCCAACGGAGTAAGGACTATGGAAAATATAATACTGAGAATTTTAGATGATGATCATAACAGAATTAATAATATACGCTTTATGTCCGATGGCGATATATCTTTTTTGAAAGAGTATAAACGTTTCGTTTATAATGTCGATTTCTATAAAGGAACAAACAAAGTGAGCACACGAAAAATAGATGTTTTTATAACTCATATCAACAACAGCAAAATACAAATTTCATGTAGTGGTTTTGATGAAAAAATATATGATAAAGCGATCATCACTTCGCTATCGGCATATAGCAATAGTGATGAATTGCTTATACGATTTGAACACGAGATCACTTATACTTTCGGCAAATAATTATTCGTTTTAGATTACTACTTCACCACCATGTTTAGTTGACGAAAAGGATGTCAACAACAAAAACCACAAGATACAGTGTGTATCTTGTGGTTTTTGTTACTATATATCGTGTTTTTGAACATTTTGTTGGTAGTAAAAATATATTTAATTTTCAGGGATGTAAATTTGTATTTTCTATTAATGTATAGGGTATGAACTAGCAACATTATAAATTTTTGTATTTGCAGTTATTATTCTTAACCGAAAATATCTAATTGTCATATAATTTTGAAAACAAATTATCTATCAACTTATCAAATAAACTTTTTATAAAAAAACTTACACGTCCCATATAAGCATTGCAAATAAACAAATATTTTGATATAATTTATAGGTAGTATATTGAGGTATGTAGAGATGGTGCAGACGGATAGTCAGGCAAGATATTTGGCGTACAAGTTGTCACACGAGAGTAAATACGGTAGTGTTGACAAATTGATACCTATATACTTAAAGTCAGGTATAGATATATATCCTCATCAGGTGGCTGCCGCATATTTTGCAGTAGCCAACCCTTTGTCACGAGGTTATATTTTATGTGTCGAAGTTGGACTAGGAAAAGCAACAGAAGCTATGTTAGTTCTATCACAATATTTTTATAGTGGTAAAGACAAGGTTACGTTGTCTTCGCTTTGCTTGCAAAACCCAAGTACAAACGCATCGAGGCCAGAAAAGTGGTGTTGCCCTACGTAATTTCACGTATTGTAATTTTTGCCATCGTTGTGGGCGTCATGGTGTACACGATTTTTACCTTGTGATGCAAAAGCTTTTAGAACACGTCAACTTTCCGTAGGCGTGTTTTTTAATACTCATTTTGTGCATGTTTGCCGTTACCTGTTTTAATAAACGTCGAAAAAGTTTGTGTGTTACAAATTTTTGCACCCGTATCAATAAAAAATGTCCAAATTTGCATGTGTGAACATATTTGCACAGCAACAGACGTCGCATGTTTTACTTAAAAACCGAAATTGTTGCGTTTGAACGCATTGGTTTCAAAAACCGCTTGCGGTTTGCAAGTGTTTTCGTTGGGGAAAATAATCCAAAACTTTTCAAAAAACATGTAAAAAACAAGTTTTTGCAGCACGCAGTAGGAACAAATTTGCAAATTTTTTTGAGATTGATTTCTTGTTGTAATAATCGGACGCTTTTTACTTTGCAACACGCAATATTTGCAGGCTTTAAGTATAAACGCTTTTTATGTGTTTATTCAAATAATAAATAGACAAAAAAATTTTTGCAAAATCTTTGCAATCGGTGGGCTTTGTGCTATAATATTTGTGTTGTAAATTTTAATTGGAGGACGTAAATACTTATGCAATACTCACACGAAGTAGAACTTATGCAATGCGTGAAAAAAGGTTGCAATCACGGTCCCGCTCCCATTCCCGAAGAGGGCAAGTGGGTACAGGCTTACGATATCAAAGATATCAGCGGTCTTACGCACGGATGCGGATGCTGTGCACCTCAGCAAGGCACTTGCAAACTTACTCTCAACATCAAAAACGGTGTAATCGAAGAAGCGTTGGTGGAAACCATCGGTTGTTCGGGAATGACGCACTCTGCCGCAATGGCTGCGGAAATTCTGCCCGGCAAAACCCTTCTCGAAGCGCTCAACACCGACCTTGTGTGCGACGCAATCAACGTGGCAATGAGAGAACTGTTTTTGCAAATCGTCTACGGACGTTCTCAATCGGCATTTTCCGATGCAGGATTGCCTATCGGCGCAGGTTTGGAAGACCTTGGCAAAGGACTGCGCAGTCAGGTGGGAACAATGTACTCCACCAAACTTAAGGGTCCCAGATACCTTGAAATGGCGGAAGGTTACGTAACACGTTGCGCTTTGGACGAAAACGGCGAAATCATCGGTTACGAATACGTCAACCTCGGCGTCATGATGAAACTCATTTCCGAAGGCGTCAGCGGAAACGACGCATTGGCAAAGGCAAAGAAGCACTACGGCCGTTTTGAAAACGCCGCAAATTACATCGTTCCACGCAATGAATAACAGGGGAGGAAAGGAAAATGGCTATCACATTTGAAGGATATGAAAGAAGAATAGACAAAATCAATTCCGAACTTGCAAAACACGGATTGAAATCGCTGGAAGAGGCTCGTGATTTGTGCCGTTCTCACGGCGTAAATGTGGAAGAAATTGTCAAGGGCGTGCAACCCATCGCATTTGAAAATGCCGTTTGGGCGTACACGTTGGGATGCGCTATCGCATTCAAAAAGGGCGTAAAGAACGCCGCCGAAGTTTCCGAATGCATCGGACTCGGCTTGCAGGCTTTTTGTATTCCCGGTTCCGTTGCCGACCAACGTAAGGTAGGTTTGGGACACGGTAACCTTGGCGCAATGCTGTTGCGTGAAGAAACGGATTGCTTTGCATTCCTTGCAGGTCACGAAAGTTTCGCCGCAGCCGAAGGCGCAATCGGAATTGCCCGCAACGCCAACAAGGCACGCAAAAAACCTCTGCGTGTAATTCTGAACGGTCTTGGAAAGGACGCTGCCTACATCATTTCCCGTATCAACGGCTTCACCTACGTTCAAACAAAGTACAACTACTACACAGGCGAACTCACCATCGTGCGTGAAGTACCCTTCTCCGACGGTGAAAGAGCAAAGGTTCGTTGCTACGGCGCAGACGACGTAAACGAAGGCGTTGCAATAATGCGTCATGAAAAGGTGGACGTTTCCATCACGGGTAACTCTACCAACCCCACACGTTTCCAGCACCCCGTTGCAGGCACCTACAAAAAGTGGTGTGTTGAAAACGGCAAAAAGTACTTCTCTGTAGCGTCCGGCGGCGGTACGGGACGTACATTGCACCCCGACAACGTAGCGGCAGGTCCTGCTTCCTACGGTATGACGGACACAATGGGACGTATGCACAGCGACGCTCAGTTTGCCGGTTCTTCCTCCGTTCCCGCTCACGTGGAAATGATGGGACTCATCGGTATGGGCAACAACCCCATGGTTGGCGCAACGGTTGCATGCGCAGTTGCAGTAAGTCTTGCAAAGTAATTATTCCTGAATTAAACAAAAATCCCCGATTTTTTCGGGGATTTTTTGTGTTTTGGCGCAAGTAGTTATTTTGCACACAGATTGCAGGTAATGGGCAGTTTGCTGACCTTTCAAAAGAAGGCACTTTTGTGCGGGCATTTTCGTGGATATTCAACACTTGCAAAGGCTTAAATAAGGTGAGCGGTTTTCAAAAAAGGCGTTTTGGAAAAAATTTGCACGGAAAACGGCAAAAATTTTCTTTGGTCATGCCGAAACTTAAAAAGGGAAAAAGCCATCGTTAACTAATTTCCAATTCCCCCGTTGTTGAAAAGACATACGCCACTGTAATGGACGCTGTGGGTAAACTTGATGCTAACGCTGTAAGCGTAGGTCGGCGGTAGCGGTAAAATTGACATTCCGTTTGCCGTGCGGTTACCTGAAAACGCATTGCAAACGTCAATCCAAAAATAAATTTTCAAATAAAAGCTGATGCGAAAAGACGGCGCAAAAGAATTTTTGCAATGCCCCGAAAACCGTGTGCAAATTGTTTTTTTTGTATCAAAAACTTGTACACGTAAGCGAAATTTGCGTCAATCACAGTTACGCAAGGCAAATTTTGAGCAAAAAAGCAAAGCGGCGCAGATGTGTTTTCGCATGCGCCGTTTGGTCGCATGTTGACGGAAAAGTTTTTGTGTCAGGTAAAACTGCAAACAACCGTCAACAAATGTGTTTTTGCACGGTATGCCGTTCAGTGAGGGAAAAATCAATGTACGGAACAAAATGCTGTTTGTTCAAGTAAAGCATAACAAGGCAGTGAGTAACAAACGGTATTTTAAGGTGAAAGCAAAATCAGGATTTTGCAAAACTTGCGGCAATTTTCAACAGCGTGCAACGCATATTTTGCAAGGTTTTTCAAATAATAATTCAGTCAGACGCTAAGCCGTTACACCGTGTTGACAATTTGGCGGTGTTTTGGTAATATTATTTTATGAAATGCGATTTACACATACATTCAAATTGTTCCGACGGAATTTTTTCTCCCGAGCAGATTGTGGAAATGGCAAAGGAAAAGGGTTTGGATTGCATTGCCGTTACCGACCACGATACTGTGCTTGGTGTGCGCAGAGCAATGGAAAAGGGAAAAGAGTTGGGCGTCAAAGTACTTGTGGGGGTGGAAATCTCCACCGTTTCCAGTTGCGGAGACGTTCACATTCTGGCGTACAATCTGGAAACGGACTCCCCCGATTTTGCCGAAAAAATGTCGGAAATTTCCAATTTTCGCACACAGCGCAACAGTCAAATGCAAAAAAAGTTTGACGAAAACGGCATTGACATAGACATTGCCTCCCTCAAAAACGTCGGCTCGATAGGGCGTGGCGATATTGCCAGGGAAATGGTGCGACGTGGCATTGTCAAAAACTCCGCCGAGGCGTTTGAAAAGTATCTCGGTGTGGGAAAGTGCTGTTATGTTCAGACACGCAGGCTCAGTCCAGCCGAAGCAATAGGGTTTGCTTTGCGTTTCGGGGGTATTCCCGTGTTGGCGCATCCAAAAAATTTGCGTATGTCCTGTGGCGAATTTGAAAAATTTCTTCGTCCGCTGGTACTTTCCGGTTTGGGGGGTATTGAAGCGCAGTACTTTACACACACTAGTGCCGAGCGTAAGTTCTTCGGCAAAATGGCGAAAAAATACAAACTTATCATCACCGGAGGAAGTGACTTTCACGATTACTCGCACGGGCTTCCTTTGGGTGCGCAACACTTTTCGCCCAACGGATATACGAGAACTATTCTGGGTATATGAAAAAACTGTTAACCGTAGCATTTGCGCTTGCCGTTTTGGCAGGCGTTTTTCTTTTTCACACAGCGTCGGCACAGCAACTGCAACCTTGGAACGTAGTTGCCGACGTGTCCTGTCAAGGAAAAACATTTCACTACGATTTGTCAAAAGAAATGCAACCGTATGTGGAAAATTGCAACAACCGTGGGTTTTTTCTTGGCGCAAAAGGCAAGCAGAACCTAGCCGAAAACCTGCAGGCTCAAGGTCTTCCGTTCGACGCCGTTGCGGAGTACGTTTTGCCCGGTTTTGACAACTTCGTGAAAAAGTTTTCCTTTGTCAACGTGCAGAAAAAAGACGCTTCCGTTTTGTTTGACAAAGAAGGCTTTCATTACAAAAAGGGCAATGACGGCGTTTGGGCGGACAGGCAAAAACTGTTTGAAATGTTGCTGAAAAGCAACGGCAAGCACCTTTCGTTGCAGTTGCCTCTTGCCACCGACAAAGCCGTTACCGTACAAGAGTTGCAGCGCAACACCGTCAGCAAGGGAAGTTTCACAACCTCTTTCAACATTGCCAATGCAAACCGTTGCCACAACATTGCAAAGGCCACGGAAAGTCTCAACGGCATTACCGTGCCTGACGGAGAGCAGTTTTCTTTCAACGACATTGTCGGTAAACGCACCAAAGAACGTGGCTATCTTGACGCCAAAGTGATTGTGGACGGCAACTACACCGACGGCGTGGGCGGCGGAGTGTGTCAGGTTTCCACAACGTTGTACAACGCTTTGTTGCTTTCGGAAATTTTGCCCAAAGCGTGTCAGCATTCGTTGGTTTCTTCCTATGTTATGGCGGGTTTTGACGCCATGGTCAGCGACGGAGGCGCCGACCTCACTTTTGTCAACAACACGGGAAGCGCCCTTTACATTTGCGGTAAGGTAAATTCATCACAAGGCACCGTTACTTTCACGGTGTACGGCGTGCCAAACGCCTACCGTGTGGAAAGGGAAAACAGCGAAACACGGGAGCCTTTCGGAGTGGTGGAAGTCGTCGACCCTCAAAAGTACCCCGAACTTGTGTACACCGACCAAACAAAAGTCGTTGTAAACGGCAGCGACGGGGTCAGGTCGCAGTCATTTTTGTGCTTTTACGACGGCGAAAAACTTGTGGAAAGAAAGTTGTTTCGCAAAAACACCTACAAAAAGGTGGACAAAGTGGTGGCACGTGGCAGTTTGGAGCGTCCCTGTTTGCAAAATCCGCAAGACGCAACGGCGGAAGGTTGAAGTCGTCCGTTGCGTTTGTTGCAACGGGGCAAAAAGGTTTCGGCAAAAAATTTGACAGTCTGTTTTGCGAAAAGTGACGGACGGCAACTCATTTTGTCGCTTTTTTTATTTTTTGACGTTCAGTTATTGCCTATTGAATAAAAAAATAGTATAATACTAAGCAGAAAACAGATGCGGGTTGCGTCACTTTGTGTCGCAAGTCCGTTTTTTGCCGTTTTCAAAAGATGACGAGGGGTGGAAAGGATGCCCGAAAAGAAAAAGGACCAGAACATTGCCTACACCGCATTGCCCAACAGCGTGGAAGCGGAGCAAAACGTGTTGTGTTGCATAATGCGCAACAGCGAATTGCAGTTGGAAATAATTGCGCAACTTAATGCCGACGATTTTTATCAGCCCAACCACGCCATTATTTTTGAGGCTATGAAGGACATTTCCCGTGGCTACCACAAGGTGGGCGAGGAAAACGTTGCCGACACAGTCAACTTCACCACCGTTGTGGACAGTTTGCGCCGTTCGGGAAATCTTGCCAAGGCAGGAGATATCGAATACATCGTGCGCCTCAACGACCTTTTGCCCGGCACCGCCAATTACAGCGAATACGTTTCCATTGTAAAGCGTGCCTCTACAATGCGCAAACTAATTGAAATTTGCGGCAACGTAACAAAAAAAGCGTACAGTGCCGCCACCGCCGAAGAGGCAATTTCCTACGCCGAAGAGGCAATTTTCAACCTTTCGCAACGTGGAAGCAACGGCGGACTGGTGTTGCTTGCCGAAGAAACGGCACGCACGCTGTACAAAATCAGTCAGCGTTTCGTCAATCCCGATCAATTCCGAGGAATAGAAACGGGTTTCCGTCAGTTTGACAGACTTACCAACGGTTTGCACGGAGGAGAACTCATCGTGTTGGCGGCACGTCCCGGCGTCGGTAAATCGGCGTTGTCCATGAACATTGTGGAAAACGTTGCCAAAAAAGGCAAAACGGTTGCCGTGTTCAGCTTGGAAATGTCCAACGAACAGTTGGTGGAACGTTTGCTTTCCAGCATGTCCACCGTGCCTTTGGAATTCATCAAAAACGGACAACTTCCCCAAGGCGAAACGGACCTTTCCCGTTTGCGTATGGCGCAGGACCTGATCAGTTCTTCCATGCAACTGTACGGCAACGACTACGCCAACATTCACCCGTCAGAAATCACCTCGCAGTGTCGCAGGTTGAAGGCGCAGCACGGTTTGGATCTGGTGGTAATCGACTACATCCAACTTATGACAAGCGACATCGCCGGCAAAAACACCAGCCGACAGGAAGAGGTGCAAAACATCACCCGTTCTCTGAAACTTATGGCAAAGGAATTGGACGTTCCCGTAATTGCCCTTTCGCAGTTGAAGCGTGATGCGGAAATCCGCAACATCAAGGGGGAAAAAGGAGCGTCGGAACCCGTCCTTTCCGACTTGAGAGAATCGGGCGCAATCGAGCAGGACGCCGACATAGTGCTGTTCATTCACAGAGATTCTAACTCGCAAACAGGCACAGCCAATTACAGTCTCATTGTAGCCAAGCACCGTAACGGCGAAACGGCAACAATACCTTTGTACTGGTTGGGCAAAATTGTGCGTTTTGTGGATCAGGACTACCTTTCGCAGCACAACATTCAACCGCCGCAAAGCGTCGTTCAACAGCAGCAAACCGTGGAGGAAGAAGACGGCGTAGTCAATTTGGGCAGCGACTCGGAAGAGGAAGATTTCGGCGATATTCCCGAGGACGAGTACCCTGTTGACGAAGAATAACAAACAAATTTTGCCGTACCGTGGCAAAAAAGAAGGAACCTATGAGCGAAAAAAACGAGAGCAAAAATTTTATCGAGGAAATAATCGAATCGGATCTTGCAAGCGGCAAGGTTAAGCAAATCTACACACGTTTTCCCCCCGAGCCCAACGGCTATCTGCATGTGGGACATTCCAAAAGTCTGTGCATAAACTTCGGACTTGCAAAGAAGTACAACGGCAAGTGCAACCTGCGTTTTGACGACACCAACCCCGTCAAAGAGGACGAGGAATACGTGGAAAGCATCAAACGTGACATCGAGTGGTTGGGATTCAAGTGGGACAAACTGCTGTTTGCCAGCGACTACTTCGACGTTATGTTCGATTGCGCCGTCAAACTTATCAAAAAAGGTCTTGCCTATGTAAGCGACGAAACGGCGGAGGAAATAAGGCAGCGTCGTGGCACACTCACTCAACCGGGCGAGGAAAGCCCCTTCCGCAACAGAAGCGTGGAGGAAAACCTGCAACTGTTCTACGAAATGCGAGACGGCAAGTACGCCGACGGCGAAAAGGTTTTGCGTGCCAAAATAGACATGGCGTCCCCCAACATCAACATGAGAGACCCCATTTTGTACAGGGTACTGCATGCCACACACCACAACACGGGGGATAAATGGTGCATCTATCCCATGTACGACTTTGCCCACCCCATCGAGGACGCTCACGAGGGAATCACTCATTCCATCTGCACGTTGGAATTTGAAGACCACCGCCCGCTGTACGATTGGGTAGTGCGGGAATGCGAATTTCCCGAGCCACGTCCCCAACAGATAGAATTTGCACGTCTTAACATCAAAAACACCATCATGTCCAAACGCTTTTTGAAAAAGTTGGTGGAAGAAGGCAAAGTCATGGGTTGGGACGACCCCCGTATGCCCACCTTGTCGGGAATGCGTCGCCGTGGTTATCCCGCTGCCGCCCTGCGTGATTTCAGCGAACGTGTGGGCGTGTCAAAAGCCAACAGCGAGGTGGAGGAAGAATATTTGCAGTCCTGTGTAAGGGACAATCTCAACCTCACCACAAACAGAGTAATGGCGGTGTTCAACCCCGTGAAAGTGGTGCTTACCAACTACGACGGAAGCGAAGTTCTCAAAGTGGAAAACAACCCCAACGAAGATCCTCTCACCTTCCGTGAAGTAACTTTCGGAAAGCAACTGTACATTGACGCAAGCGACTTTTCGCTGGTACCTCCCCCCAAGTACTACCGTCTTAAACCCGACGGATACGTGCGTCTGAAAGGTGCGTACATCATTCACTGCGACGACGTTCTGCTGGACGACAACGGAGAAGTAAAGGAATTGCACTGTTCGGTAGTGGCAAATTCCAAATCGGGCGAGGACACAAGCGGAGTTAAAGTAAAGGGAGTCATCCAGTGGGTAGATGCCGCAACATGCGTTGACGCAACTGTCAGAAAGTTGCAAAGTCTGCTCAACAACGCCGTTGACGGCGAAACGGATTTCAACCTGCGTTTCAACGAAGACAGCATGAAAACAGTTACCGCCAAGGTGGAACGCAGCCTGCTTTCGGCGAAAGTGGAGGACAAATTCCAATTTATGCGTGTCGGCTACTACGTTTTGGACAAGGACACCACACCCGACAATCTTGTTTTCAACGAAATTGTCGGTTTGAAAGACGGTTTCAAGGCGGGAAAGTAGGTTGGTGCCTGACGGCAAATTGACGTTGACAAAAAATATAAATTAGTTTATTATTTATCTACTACAAAGGTAGGTCAGGTAGCATGAAGGTTTGCAAAAATTGCGGAGAACTCAATACAAACGACGTTTCCTACTGTTGTAATTGCGGCTCATCCAAATTTGTCTTTCAGGAGGAAATTGCCTGTCCGCATTGCGGAGCGGCAAACGATAAATCCTTTGTGTATTGCATAAACTGTGGAAACAAGTTGCAGACGGAAGCGGTAAGCGTCAAGGAAGTGGCTCCTTCATTGCAATCGCCTGCCGTTTCGGAAGAAGGATTCACCCCTACGCCTGTGGACGTAAGAGAACTGCATTCCAACGTGTTCGGAGGCATTGCCCCCGCCATACCGCAGGAAACGGCGCAGTGTCCCGTGTGCGGAGCCAATGTGCCGTTGCACGCCATTTTCTGTCAGAAGTGCGGAACACCCGTTGCCAATTTGCACGAACACAGGGTGGTAAACCGCAAGGTGTGTCCTCATTGCGGACGCTCCAACAGTCTTGACGCACATTTTTGCGCCTACTGTTTCTGCTCCCTTGCCGCGGCGGAAACGCACGAAATGCAGGTGGTGCACGATGTGCGAAACGTCGGGGGCGACAAGGTTAAACAAACTTTTTTGGAAGACGAACAGGGCAAAAAGAAAATATGCAGCAACTGCGGCACTTTGAACAGCCTTGACGAAATGTTCTGCGTAAACTGCGGTTTTCGTCTGGACGCCGAGGAACTGAAAAAGTACTGTCCCAATTGCGGAGCGGAAAATCCCGTGGACGGCGCTTTCTGTACAAAATGTCAGTGGTCGTTTGACGGCACTGCTCCCGGCAGTGTGGAAAAGTGGGTTTGCCCTAATTGTCAAAATGTAAACGAAGTAAGTAACGAATTTTGCGTTGCGTGCGGAAAAAAACGCACGGACGACGGGAGGAAGTAAAATGTTCAGTTCAAACAGTTTCAATGTTTGCCCCCATTGCGGCAAGGCAAACGCTTTGAATGCAAGATACTGTTCCAGTTGCGGCAAACAGTTGGTTGTGCCGGAAGAGGTTGTTGTCTGCCCCAAGTGCCACAAGACCAATTCTCCCCTTGCAAGTTTTTGCGGTGCGTGCGGCGCTCCGTTGCGTTCGGGCGCACAAACTAAAATATGTCCCAAGTGTCATCGTGAGGTGGAAATAAATCAAAACGTTTGCAGTTGCGGTTACAGTTTCGGTGCGGTAAGTTACGCCAAGCCCGAAGAAAGCAAACCCGTTTCTCTTCCCACGGCAAAAACCCGTTCTCACAAGGGAGGGAGAGTGTTGGCATTTGTAGCCCTCATTTTCCTGCTTGTTTTTGCCTACATCGTTGCCGTTCCCGCATCGGTGATACGTCCGCAGGTGATTACGGACATCGACAAGGGCATTTTTGCTCCCATGGAACAAACGCCCGCCATGTACGGCTACGACATCGTGAAAACATGGGCGCAACTAGTTGTTTCCATCGTCAATGGCGAGGCGTCGTCGGTAAGTACCGTAGGCGAAGCGATAACACGTGATATCGGCGGATTTTTGGTGGCGTGTTTCGTGGTAATAACGCTGTTGACCATGGCGGTGCATCTGATTGTGTGCATTGTACGCATTTTCTCCGGCAAACGCAGCAAAAGAGCCAACGGTTTCTACCTTACAATGGCAATATTAAGCACCTTGTGGGTAGCGTTGTTTGCAATTTGCTACTATCTCATCGATGCGTCGTCATCCATGGGAATTTTGGTAACGGTGCGCAACATCTTTGTGCCTACGCTGAACACAACAGGGTGGGTCATCTACGCAATTCCCGTGTACTTCTGGTTTTTCTTCTTCTATTCCGTCGGAGCAAAAGCCAAAACAATACAGGAAAGCGTTGCCTGACGTAACAACTGAATATCTACCGTAAAAGACCACGGCGTTTTCGCTTTTGGTCTTTACTAATGTTGAAATTCACACCTGAAAGGCGCATGTGCTTGTTCAATCGGCAATGTGCCGAAAGGTGTAAAAAATATCGAGGATTTATGAAAATCACATCACAGTTTTTAAGAGAAAAGTATCTCAAATTTTTCAGCGACAGAGGACATGCGGTAATTCCCTCCGCCAGTCTTATTCCGGAAAACGACCCTTCCGTACTGTTCACAACGGCAGGCATGCATCCCCTCATTCCCTATCTTTTGGGACAAAAGCATCCCAAGGGAAACCGTCTTTGCGACGTGCAGAAGTGCGTGCGTACAGGCGACATAGAAGAAGTGGGCGACGACAGCCACCTTACTTTCTTTGAAATGTTGGGCAACTGGTCTTTGGGCGACTACTTCAACCACCAGTCCATCAAGTGGAGTTACGAATTTCTGACAGGCAAAGACTACCTCGGTCTGGACGTCAACCGTATTTCCGTCACCGTATTTGCCGGCGACGACGATGCGCCCCGTGACGAGGATTCCGCCCGTGTGTGGGAGGAGTGCGGTATTCCCAAGGAGAGAATTTTCTACCTTCCCAAGAAAAACAACTGGTGGATTGCCGGTACTACGGGACCATGCGGACCGGACACGGAAATTTTTTGGGATACAGGCAAACCCAAGTGCAGCGAACATTGCGACCCTTCCTGCGACTGCGGAAAGTATCTGGAAATATGGAACAACGTTTTCATGCAGTACAACCGTCAGGCTGACGGAACCTACCTTCCCCTAAAACAGAAAAACGTGGATACAGGCATGGGTCTGGAACGCACCGTTTGCGTTCTTAACGGGCTGAAGTCGGTGTACGACATCGACCTTTTCCAGGACGCTTTGGCAAAAATACAGCAACTTTCCGGCAAAACCTACGGTAACGACGCCAAGACGACCAGGGCTATGCGTATCATTGCCGACCACGTGCGCACAGCGACATTCCTTTTGGGCGACCCCGTCGGTGTAGTGCCCAGCAACGTCGACCAAGGTTACGTTTTGCGCCGTCTGATACGCCGTGCGGTGCGTATGGCAAATTCGTTGGAAATGCCCAAAGGCAGCATTGCGGAAATAGCCAAGGTGTATGTGGAAGTGTACAAGGACGTCTACACGGAATTGCAACAAAACAGCCAAAAAATCGTGGACGAACTCAACAAGGAAGAGGACAAGTTCAGCAAAACTCTTGTTGCAGGCGAAAAGGAATTTTTCAAGGTTATCAGTCACATTCAGGGAAATGTAGTACCCGGCGGAACGGCGTTCAAACTGTACGACACATTCGGTTTCCCCGTGGAAATGACGGTGGAACTTGCTTCCGAAAACGGCTACACCGTGGACGTTGAGGGCTTCAAACAAAAGTTTGCGGAACATCAGGCAAAGTCGCACGCAGGCAGCGAACAACGCTTCAAGGGCGGTATGGCGGAAGGCGGCGGAATGGAAACCACCCACCTTCACACGGCAACGCACCTTTTGCAGGCGGCTTTGAGAAAGGTTCTGGGCGACGAGGTAAAGCAAAAGGGAAGCAACATTACGCCGGAACGTTTGCGTTTCGACTTCTCTTTCGGACGTCCCATGACGGCGGAGGAAATTGCCAAAACGCAGGATCTGGTAAACGATGCGATACAACGCAACCTTCCCATCACCTGTGAGGAAATGTCCATCGAAGAGGCTCGCAAAACAGGCGCCATCGGGTTGTTCGGCGACAGGTACGGCGAAGTGGTGAAAGTGTACACCATGGGCGACTTCAGCAAAGAAATTTGCGGAGGACCTCACGCCAACAGCACAGGCGAGTTGGGACACTTTGTCATCACCAAGGAACAGTCCAGCAGCAGCGGTGTGCGCCGTATCAAGGCGGAACTGCACAAGTAATTTGTAAATACAAAAGACGTCAATTTTGTGTACAGACGGAAACTTTGTTACGAAAAGTTTGCACCGTTTGGCAAAATTGACGTCTTTTTCAATGTCACCGTCAGACGGAAGTGTCTGCCCGTCAGGCAATGTTGCAAAAGACAAGCCTGCCCGAAAGTGTTTGCAGTTGTCTGAAAGTCGCCCTTCAAATGTAAGGAAGAGGCTTTTTCAAAGGAAAGAAAACGTAGTAGCGACAATGCAAGTTGGCGGTGCAGTAAAAACAGTTGCAGTTTTCAGCCGTATTAAAAGCATGTACACACAACAAAGTAAAACGCTGCAACGGGGCAGACGAAAAAAATAAACGCAAGTACACGGCAGGTAAAAACGCCAGGCACTTTATTGAAATGTCGTTACAAACAAAATGTTGTCAATGTTAAGCCGTGCGAAGTCACCCAATGCAGTTTAATGAAATTGTAAAACAAAATTTGTTGGATACCGCAAACGTTGCGGAAATTGAAAGGGTAAAGGTAAACAAAAAGTCCGATGCATGTCGGACTTTTTTTGTTTGGTCGTTAAATTCAGTTAAGAAAGCAACGCAACAACAGTTTCAAAATTTTTGATGTCGCTGTCGGATTGACGTTGCGTATCGTCGCCGTATGAATTATGTCGTCTTGCGTCGTCGAAATGCTACTGCGTGTAATTACGCAAGCACACGTTGGAAAAACACTGTGCAGGTGCCGTGTAACAAAAATATCGGCAACCAAAGCATCGCAATATTTTGCAACTATTGCACGCTTTGCAACACACTTTGCGCCTGCTTTTCCAGCGAGTTTTTCAGCGTTTCGTCCTTAATTAGGCTTGTGTTTGCGTACACGTTTTCCAGCGAGTTGACAATCACCCTTTTCAACAGGTCGATGCCTATCACACAATCGGAAGCAACGTATTTATTGAGGTAAGGCAACACCTTTTCCGCTTTGCACAGCGTTTCCTTGCACACCGTCATTACGTCCAGCGGTACCAATGCCGCCATGTGGTAGGCACTTTGCAAACTGTTTGCACGGCGCTTTTTGTCTTCATCGGTATCTTTGGGCAGTCGCAAACACTTAATTATTCTGTCAAAAGCCGTTGCGTCATCGTTTGCCAGTTGTTGCAGACGTTTTTTCGCCCTGCCGACAAACCTTGCGCCGTCGTTTAGCAATGCAACGGTGAATTCGTCAGTTTCCGTTTTGGGCAAAGTTATGTTTATTGCCATTTCCACAAGAGAACAGGCTATCGTTCCCACAACGGCAAGTGCGCTTCCTCCGCCTGGCGTCGGCTCTTTGCTTGCCAGAACTTCGTTGTATTGTTGCAGAGTCATTTTTTCAAACATATTTCACCTCACGTTGTGTAAATTATACACGTATTTGCCTTTGCGGTCAATACGCCTTTGCGTTTTGCGAGGTGTTATTTTGACTCTTGAAATAGTTCAGGGGTTGTGCTACAATGTAATGGTAACAAATATCGACGACGCCGTGTTTTGCAACTTTGTTTCAAGGAGAAGAGTATGTCAGAAGTCATTGTAAAAAAACCGAACAAACTCGGTGCGAAAATTTGGGTGTCCATTGTGCTTTTTGGCTTGATGGGACAACTTGCCTGGATGGTGGAAAACATGTACTTTTCCACCTACATTCAAAAAAACATTACAGCCGACGGCTGGGCAACAAGTGCCACCGTTGCCGCAAGTGCCGTTGTGGCGGCATTGGTTACCATCTTTGGCGGAGTTCTTTCCGACAGGGTGGGTAAGCGAAAGGTTTTTGTGGCATGGGGCTACATTATCTGGGGCTTGGTTACCGCCTCGTTTGCATTTTTCGGCAACGAACATTACAGCGACCAACAGGTAGTTGCCATCGTCGTGATTTTCGTAATTATGGACTGCGTAATGACGGTGTTCGGCTCTATGTCCAACGATGCGGCATTTTCTTCGTGGGTTACCGACGTTACCGATATCACCAACAGAGGTTTTGTGGATGTAATATTGTCCATTATGCCCGTTGCCGCCCTTATGATTATTTTCGTTGGTTTTGACGGACTGACGCAAAACGGACAGTGGACGCTGTTTTTTGTAATTTTGGGCGCAATGACGGCAGTTGCCGGCATTGTGGGATTGTTCATTTTGAAGGACAGTCCCAAACTCAAACCCGACAAATCGGGCAAATACCTCAAAGAGGTGGTGTACGGTTTCCGTCCTTCCAACATAAAACAACACAAAATGATTTACATTTGTCTTGTAGGAATGATGTTTTCCGGTCTTGCAATGCAATTCTGGCAACCCTACATGATAATGATGTTGCAGTACACCCTCGGTTTCGGCACGGGGTTTGTAATTCCTTTGGCTGTGGTAGTGTTGCTTTCCGCCGTAATGGCAGTGGTAGGCGGCAAACTTATGGACAAGTACGGCAAGGAAAAATTCTTTTGGCCTGTGGCGGCTGCAGGCGTTGTGGGCGGATTGTTGGTGTACTTCATCAAGTTTGTGGGCGGAAACGTCGTTGCAACTTACATTATGTTTATTGTGGGCGGAACACTCATCGAATCTTCCTCGCTGCTTGCTGCGGGATTGTTCAACGCCACCGCAAGAGATTACACCCCGTCGGAAAAAGCAGGCTGTTTTCAAGGCATACGTATTGTAATTTATGTTACCATGCCCATGGTTATTGCAAGTATTTTCTGTCCCCTCATCATCAATGCATTCGGACCGGAAGTGTTGCAGTTTGGCGTTTCTCCCGCTCCGGGATACAGCGCAATTCCCGAGGTAGTGGGCGGTTACCGTTTGGGCGACAAGGTTTATCCCTTCGAGTTGTTCCTGTTTTCGGCAATATCCGCTTTGCTTATGTTTGTTCCCACCTACTTTGTGTACAAAAAGAACAGACAATTCCGTTTGGAAAAGTTGAAGGAAATTCACGCAGTGGACGAAGACGCACAGGACGTCCAAGTGCAACAACAGCAGTAAAAATTTTTGTTGAATGTGCGCTGTCAAAAAATGCACAAGGCGCAATGTATGCAACTGTCGTGTGTAGGTTGTTTGCATGAAGTTGTTGCAGTGGCGTGAAGGTTTATTCAACTTCAAACGGCAAAACGGTATTGCAGTGCGATAACGCAAAAACATACAAAAACGTTGAAGTAACGTAATGAAAAAATACCGTCGATATCGTTTCAATGCTACTTTACGGTGCGTGCAACGGAAGTTTGGCGTGTCAAGTTTATTCAACTTCAAACATCAGGCAGTAATTGCAGTGCGATAACGCAAAAAACATGCGAAAACGTTGAAGCAACGTCATGAAAAAATAACGCCGATATTGTTTCAATACTACTTTACGGTGCGTGTAAAGAAAGTTTGGCGAGTTTGCGGTTTTGCAACAAAACAATGCCGCTTTACACAACAATGCATGAAACAGCGTTATAAACCGCATTGCGTCCTTCAAAAACAAGTAAACTGCGAAAATTTTAACAGGCAATTTTTTCAGGCAAGCCCTCTTCGGCTTGCTTTTTTTTGCAAACGGTTTTAAAATTGAATTACAAATTTTGGGAAGTGTATTATGACAGAATGTAATCACGATTGTTCAAGTTGTTCGGCAAACTGTTCCGAACGTTCTCAGCAAATTCCCAAGGCGCAACTCCGCAAAGGTTCCACCGTTAAAAAGGTGATTGGCATCGTAAGCGGAAAGGGCGGCGTGGGCAAGTCTTTGGTAACATCTCTTCTTGCGGTGGAAACTCAGCGTCGCAACTTGCGTACGGCAATTTTGGACGCCGACATCACCGGTCCGTCTATTCCGCAAATTTTCGGTTTGCACGGCAACGCCACGGCGACGGAAACGGCATTGTATCCTGTGGTGACTTCCTGCGGAACGCAAGTAATGTCCCTCAATCTTCTTTTGGAAGACGTGTCCCAACCCGTTGTTTGGAGAGGTCCCGTCATTGCAGGTGCGGTAACGCAGTTCTGGACAGACGTTGTCTGGCAGGATGTGGACTACATGTTTGTGGATATGCCACCGGGAACGGGCGATGTTCCTCTCACTGTGTTTCAGTCCTTGCCTGTGGACGGCATTGTGGTGGTAACTTCACCTCAGGAACTTGTGGAAATGATAGTGGAAAAAGCCGTAAAAATGGCGCAGATGCTGGACGTGCCTGTTTTGGGCGTAGTGGAAAACTATTCCTATTTCCGTTGTCCCGATTGCGGAAAAATTCACAAAATTTACGGTGAAAGTAACGTCGACGACTTTGCGGTGCAAAACGGAATCGACACCGTTTGCAAACTGCCTATCGACCCGGATTTGGCACGTATGTGCGACGAAGGAAAAATCGAAAGCGTGCATGCAAATTGGTTGGACGCTTTGGTGGAAAAAATTTGCAAGTTGTAAATTTTTGCATACGGTACAATGTTTTTGTGCTTCGTGAAGTATTTTAAAAGGAAATTTATCGGTAAATTTGCAACACTGTATCTTTGCAAAACAAGTTGTAACAAAAAAAACGCCTTTAGTCACTTACTTTTGAAACTAGTGTAATAATTAGAGAATTAGAAAAATATCTAGTTCTCTTTTTTCTTGGCTACTTTATGCCGTGAAAGGTACTTGACAAGAGAAGAAATGAAAACACAATATCAGAAGGCAGAGAAACGAATAAAACAAAGCCACAATCGCAAATATTGTTTCTCTGCCTTAATCAGCAAAAGAAGAACTCATTTCAGAGACTCTTGTCAAGTACACCATGGAATAAATTAGCCATCATATATAATAGCAAAAAGCGAAAGTGTGTTACGTTTACCAACACTTTCGCTTTTTGTCTAATATATTTAGTTGTAGAGTGTGCTTGTCTGTCGGAGCGAAGCGACGACACTTGTATCAAGACAAGCACACGTTTAACAGCCAAATTATATTAAAGTATCTTTTATGATTTTTTAAATTTCTCTAACAACATAGTCAATTTATATTCTTTTTTATTTCAATACACACTTTTATTATCGTATAGATTTATTTTTTCACCATACGATTGACAATACATAAAATTTTATGATACAATAATTTTAAATTGAAAATCAAAAAATTAAAGGATTTTTATGAGTCATATTATTGATATAAGGAATTTAAAGAAATTTTTTGGCGACATAAAAGCAGTTGATGATATTACATTTTCTGTCGAAGAGGGTGAGTTGTTTGCTTTTTTGGGGTTAAATGGAGCAGGGAAAAGCACAACTATCAATATTCTTGTTGGCGTGTTAAAGCGTGATAGTGGCGACTGTTTTGTTAATAATTTTTCAGTGGATGAAATTTCTAAAATTTTACCAAGTATTGGAATTGTTTTTCAAACATCTGTACTTGATAAAAAACTATCTGTGTATGACAATTTAAGATATAGAGCAATGCTTTATGGTATGGACAAAAAAGAATTTGAAAATAATTTAAAATATTTCATAGATAAACTTGACCTCGGACAAATCTTAAAAAAACAACTTGATAAGTTAAGTGGTGGTCAAAAACGAAAAGTGGATATTGTGAGAGCACTTTTACATAAGCCCAATATTTTAATACTTGATGAACCAACAACTGGGCTTGACCCAAAGACAAGAAAGCTTGTTTGGGATACGATTAACGAATTAAGAAAAACAACAAATTTGACAGTGCTATTAACCACTCATTATATGGAAGAAGCAAGTATCGCCGATAATGTTGTTATTATTGATGGTGGAAAAATTGTTGCCGAAGGTTCTCCTTTAACTTTAAAGAATAAGTACGCCAACGATTACATTAAAGCATATACATACGACAACAGTATTTTTGAGATTTTAGATAAGGCAAAAATACCATATAAAAAAGAAAAGAATTGCTTAGAAATGCTGTTTAAAAGCACAGATGAAGCGAAAAATTTTCTAGTGAAGCACAACAACCTATTTAAAGATATTGAAATTGTAAAAGGTTCAATGGATGATGTCTTTTTATCTATCACAGGAAAAGAATTGAAGGAGAATATATGAATAAACAGTTAGAACTAAGAAAGATGAGTTATTTGACTTTACGAAATATAAAATTATACTTCAAAGACAAAATGACCTTTTTGGTTTCACTTATAACCCCACTTATTTTACTTGTTCTCTTTATAGCTTTTTTAAAATCAACTTATGAAGACAGCATTCTTTCAATAATCAAAGGTTTTGATTTGGACCAAAGCCTAATTGATGCCTTCACTGGTGGGTGGCTGTTTTCATCCGTTCTTGCAACTTCTTGTATAACTATTGCATTTTGTTCAGGAATGATGGTTATTGATAAAATAAATAGAGCAAACATAGACTTTATGGTATCGCCAGTTAAAAAAAGTACACTTCAATTAAGTTATGTGTTAGCAAATTTATTTTCTACATTTATAATTACTTTTGTTTTACTCATAGTCGGGCTAATTTATCTTGCCTGTGTTGGATTTTATATCACTTTTGTTGATATTTTATTAATTGTTCTTGGGATTATTATAACCTCGCTTTTTGGTACAATTTTAGCAAATATAATTTGGACCTTCACCCATTCCCAAGGAGTAGTAAGTGGGGTTTGCACTCTTGTTTCTGCCTTATACGGATTTATTTGTGGTGCATATATGCCGATTAGCGCAATGGGGCAAGGTATGCAATACTTTGTTTCTCTTTTGCCGGGCACTTACGCAACCGTTTTGTTCAGACAAGGGTTTTTAAACAGTGTTTTAAATAGGATGAGAGAAACTTTGCCACAAGGAATGATAAATGGTATTGCCAGCGGGTTTGATGTGAAAATGTCGTTTTTCGGCCATGATGTTTCAACACTTGCACTGATTTTGGTGATAAGCATTTCAACAATTGTATTGCTTGGAGTTTTCTTGTTTATAAATAAATTTAAGAAAAAAAACTAAAACTCAGTAATCTTAAAATTCAAACACTTTATACACTACTTATCAAATTTTTATCTGTTTCAAAAGTATTTAATCTGTCTATAATTTTTGAAACTAATTATAAAAAAGAGTTTTACTTTGAAAGTAGAACTCCTTTTTTCTTGTTTATTCTGCTAGTTTCAAAATGATTTGACCTTGCAGGCGTTTTTTTTGTTGCATTTGCCGTTTGTGTTTTATGTGAGTTCAAAGTTTGTTATTGTTTTTTGTGAAAAGGTGTGTTTTTCTTAACTTTACCGAAGTGTCGCTCTTGTTTCAGAATAGTTATTTTTTATGCACTAAACATGCTTTGCAGGCGTTTTTTTTGCATTTGCCGTTTGTGTTTTATGTGAGTTGGATGTTTTGTTATTTTCGTTCGTGCAACGGTGCGTTTTTAACTTCACAAAAGTGTTGCTCTTGCTATTGTCGGTATAGTTATTTGTTTTTTGCTGTAAAAACAGTCTTTGCAGGTGTTTTTGTGTATATTACTTGTTGCAGGCAAGGTGGCACTTTGTACCGCACTGTTTTCTGCGTATTGTTGTAAATGTGTTTGTGTACTACGTTTGACGTTTGCAACTTTGCCGTTACACAATGCGTAAAATTTCTCCGTATGAAGGAAGTTGCCACACCTTTTGCGGAAGAGCGTCTTCCAGACTGTCCGTTGCGTTGCGAAGTTTTCTGCAAACGGGCAACAAATTGCAGGCGCAATGCATGGCTTTTTCTTTCAAGGGCAGTTTGTCGTACTTCAACAGCGATTTTTTCAGTTTACCGCACCAAAATTTTGCCTCTGTCAGCAAATTCCACTCTTGCGTTTGAAAAAACTCATCACGGCAGTTGCAAGCCTGTACAAGACGTTGTCTTTTGAAAAGGTATTTCTCTGCAAAAGGCAATATGTGTCTGTTAAGAAGCATCAACATCGTTTTTCCTTCAATTTGCAAGGTATTGCAGTAGTTTTCCAGCAATATTTGTTGCATTGCGCAAAGTTCCTTGGCGGAGTACACACCTTGCCCTTCAAAAAGCCTGACGTTTTTTTCTGTGCAGAGGCACTGCAATGCCTGCGCAGCGTTTTCAAAATGCACAAGTTTTCTGCGTTGGCTTTGCTTTCGCCATTTTGCGGAGTAGTTGTTGCCGTTAAAAACAATTTTTTTGTGCTGTTGCCACATTTCTTTCATCACAATTTTTGCATCCGCCCAAAAGTTGCGTGAGTTTTGCAGTCTGTCGGCGACAATTTGCATTTCGTCTGCCAAAATTGTGTTGAGCACAATGTTGCAATCGGCAAGCGAGGAGGATGAACCTGCCATACGAAATTCAAATTTGTTGCCTGTAAATGCCAAAGGCGAGGTGCGGTTTCTGTCCGTTTTGCCACGGCAACGGTGCAGGTTTTGCGGAAAAATTGCGTCGCTGTCGAAAAATCTTTGCACGGCGCAGTGCAGTTCGTTGCCCAAAAACAGGGAAATTGCACACGGCGGAGCCTCGAATCCTCCCAAACGGCAGTCGTTGGAGGCATTGCAAACAGACGTCAGCAACAAATCCTGGTGTTTGTCCACGGCAGACACTACGCACATCAGCATCAGCAAAAACACGCCGTTGCCCTTTTCAGTGGGAGTCGGTTCGAAAAGATTTTGCCCCTCAAAGGTAAGCAACGACCAGTTGTTGTGTTTACCGCTTCCGTTCACCCCGTTGAAGGGTTTTTCATGGAGCAAACACACAAGGCTGTGTTTTTTTGCCACGCTTTTCAGTACTTGCATTATCAGTTGATTTTGGTCGCACGCCACGTTTACGGGAGCGTAGCAGGGGGCAAGTTCAAACTGACAGGGCGCAACTTCCCTGTGTTCCGTTTTGACGATAATTCCCAAACTTTGCAATTCTGCGTCTACGTCATGCCAAAATTGCAAAATTTTTTCGTCGGGAAGGCGATAGTAGTGGTCGTTCAGTTGCTGTGTTTTGGGCGGAAGCGTCCCAAGCAGCGTTTTCCCCGTCATTACAAGGTCGGGACGGCGCAAAAACATCTTTTCGTCAATCAAAAAGTATTCTTGTTCCGCACCCACAACGCTGCGTACCGAAAGGCTTTTCGTTCCCGCAAGACCAAGCAAGCGCACGGCTTGTTTGTTCAACGCATTGCAACTGCGTAGCAGCGGAGTTTTTTTGTCCAACGCTTCGCCGCTTGCGGACCTGAATGTGGAAGGCACAAACAAGCATCCGTCCTTGATAAAGGGCGTCGAGGAAAAATCCCACGACGTAACACCCCTTGCCTCAAAAGTCTGTCGCATTCCGCCCGTAGGAAAACTTGAAGCGTCCCCTTCGCCCTGCAACAGTTCCTTTGTGCGAAATTTTGCAAAAGCCTTTCCGTTGCCGTCCACGGAAAACAGACTGTCCCTTTTGCCCGCCGAAAGGTTGTTGAGAGGCTGAAACCAATGCGAAAATCTGTCCACGCCTTTGTCCAAAGCCCATTTTTTCAAGGCTTCGGCATATTTTTGTTGCTCTTTTTCAGTGAAAGTCGCCTTGCCGATGCAAACTTGTTGAAGTTTTTTCCACATTCGGCTTGGCAAGTATTTCTTCGCACTGTGCCTGTCAAATAAATTTTTTCCGAATCTGTCGTTGAATTTTTCCATATAAAACCTACACACAAATTTATGCCGAAAAATTTTTTTTCGTGCGGTTTTTGTGCAATTTCCTCTGTTTTTTTGAGCGTTTGCAGGTTTTGGTTGATGTGCCGTAATGTTGCAATAAATTACCGACGGGGTTCAAATTGCACGGCAAGACATGCAAAAGGCAATCAAACGCAACGTTGCGTACCCCGTGTAGCGTACAAAGACAATGCGCTTTGTTTTGTCCGTTTTGAATTTCCCTCAACGAAAAACAAGAAACTTGTACAACAAAAAGTTTACGTGCAAAAAATTTAATTTTCAATAGTAGTAAAACAAGAAAATTTAGTCCGAACACATTTGAAAAGGCAAAAAATGAAGGTTTGTTTCACACATTAAAAAACACTAATGAAAGCACAAAAAAACCGCAGGTAAAACCTGCGGTAAATTCAGTCTAGGTAGTTTTCTCGTAGTAGCGTTATGTCATTTTCCGTAACGCCGCAATCGGAAAGGAAGTTTTCAATGCTTCCGAAGAGATGGTCTATCTCGTCAAAGAAACCCTGCAAAAAAGCGGCGTCTGCCGAAAGCATTTTTTCAATCAGCCTCACGTTGTCGTCGGAAACAAAGTCTTTCACCTTGTTGACGATGCTGTTTGTGCTGTCTGCCGATTGAACGTTTGTAAGCAGGTAATCTTCAAAGATCTGCTCTTTCGAAGCACCCAAACAGTGCAACAACAACGCAGTGCAGGTGCCTACACGGTCTTTGCCCGCAGTGCAGTGCCACAGCGTAACGCCATTTGTGGGGTGTTGCGCCAACAGACGCAAAAAACTTCCGTACCCCTTGCGGCTGTACTCGTCGGAAACAAATCTGCGGTACAGCAGTTCCATATGCTGAAAATACGTTTCGCCACGTTGACGCATACGTTCCAACCCTGCTTGAAGCATCTGTGCAATTTCACTGCCGGAAGATTTTTCGTAGGTAATTCCAAAAGTGGTGCTTCTGATTATCGGGTTGTGCAGGTATTGCACGCCCTCTATTTTAACGTCGGGCGAGCGTTGCATTTCTTCCGCCGTTCGCAAGTCCACAACACGTTGCAAGGGCAGTGCTTGCAAAACAGACACATCTTGGGGAGTGATTCTGCTCAATTCGCCGCACCTTACCAGGCGATGAAATTTTGTTGTTCCGTTTGCGGTGGCAATGCCTCCGATATCTCGTGCATTGCACGCCCCTGAAAGAAAAATTCTCATTGTTCGTCCCTGCTGTTCAGTTTTTTGTTGATGGCGTCAACAATGGTGGAAATGGCAATAAGGTTGTGTCCCCCTTCCGGTATTATTAAATCGGCTTTGGTTTTGGAAGGTTCCACAAATTGTTCGTGCATGGGCTTAACCGTTTTGAGATATTGGTTTATTACCGATTCCATCGTGCGCCCACGGGAATTCACGTCACGGCGCAGACGGCGGATAAATCTCACGTCGGCGTCTGTGTCCACAAACAGTCTTATGTCGCACAGGTCGCACAGCCTTTTGTCGGTAAAAATCAAAATGCCTTCCACAATTATTAGTTTTGCACTTTCCGTCCTTTCCCATGCATCATTTCTGCAATGGTGTGAAAAGTCGTAGGTGGGGTGCAAAATTGCCTCGCCGTGTTTCAAAGCGGTGAGGTGTTGTACCAGCAAATCGGTGTCCAGCGAATCGGGATGGTCGTAGTTCAGTTTGCAACGTTCCTCAAAAGGCAACTCGTCGTGCGGTTTGTAGTAGAAGTCGTGCGAAAGAATCACGGCGTTTTTGCTGAAAGATTGGTAAATTTTCTTGGCTATGGTGGTTTTACCCGAGCCGGTGCCACCGGCAATTCCGATGATCAGTCTGTCCATGAAGGTATTTTATCACTTTGCGTCGAAAGGTGTCAACTTCGCAAAGAACAAAGTTGAAGTTGTGCAAAAATTTTGTGTGAAAAGCTCGTTTTTGTTTTGCGTAGGAACAATATCGTCGCAGGTGAATAAAAAAAATTCATTTGTCCAAACTATCGCCGTTGAAACGTCCTTTTGGCAATGCGTATTTCAAAAAAACGCACGAATCTGACAAACAGCGTGTGTTGCCTGTGCAGCGCACGCTGTGCACAGGGTAACTGTTAAATTTTGAGGTAAACAACGCTGAATGTTTCAGAAATTGCGCAGTACTTCGGTGTTTGTGGCGATGTTCGCCCCTTTTGCCGATAAAATTGTGAAAAGTTGAAAAAAATATGGTTGTAACTTAAAAATATTATCAAAAAACAGTTTACATTTTACATTAATAATGGTAAATTATTTGCGCATTGAAAATGCGACTAAATTTTAACTTAAGGTGAAAAACATGGGAAAGTACAAAAAATGCCCCAGATGTGAATTGAACTACATAAAGCAGGACGAGGACATGTGCGACGTCTGCAAGGCGGAATTGGGACTTGATTCCAGCATTGTACTTCTTGACGACATAATCGACGACGACGAACCTCTCAAACTTTGTCCCGTGTGCAAAGCCGCTTACATTGGCATGGACGAGGAAATGTGCGAAAACTGTCTTGCCCACGAAAAGCAGGCGGAAGCGTCGGAGGACGAAGACAACGACGATTGGCGCACCTATCTTGACGATGAAGACACCGACGACGCCGCAGACGCCGACATCATTTCTCTTGACGAGTTGGGCGAAGACGAAAAGTTCGACGACGAAGACGAATTCGAGGACGAGGAAAACAAGGATGTGGAACTTGACGATTATCCCGACGACTTCGACGAGGACTTTGACGACGATTTCGACGACGAAGATGATGACGACGAGGACGACGAAGAAGACGACGAGTAATCCTCGCAATTGACACTGACATGCAAACCCCCTGTCAAAAACAAGGGGTTTGTTTTTTTATTTTCAGACAAATTTTGTGCGTAGTTTTTTGCGTTGCAATTTTACTCTTGTCATATAAACAGAATGTCTGCGTTTTTTGCAAATATTATGTACAGTGGTAGCAAGCGTTTTGTAAAAATTTTGCCCGCCTTTCGTGGAAAATTTGTAGGTAAGAATTGTAACCGATTGTTGAAAATTACCGTTGTGATACAGTGTCGGCTCTTTTGCCCAAGTATTTTATCCAAACTTTTTGGCAACACTTTCAGTATTTGTGGAGGTGTCGTTTTGAAAAAAGTTGCCGATATCACCGCTGCGCAAAATGCCGTTCAGCGTTTGCTGGGCAAAAAAGTGGTGGTAAAACTAAACAAAGGACGCAGAAAAATTAAACACTACAACGGCGTGGTAACAGAGGCACATTCCAACGTGTTTGTCGTTCAGTTGTACGGCGAACTGTTTGACAGGATAAGTTGCAGTTACACCGATATGCTGTGCGGCGAAGTTTCCCTTTCGGAATCGCCCTCACGCTGATACGTCAAAATACCCTTTTATAGTACAAAAAAAGTGGTCTATCATCAACGAACTTTCCGTATATTACACTGAACAGTCAAAAAAAGTTTGCGGAGGTTTGTTATGGCTAATGTACATTTTCAAAATGCTACTGTTTTCCGTCGTAAAACGGTGGGAAAAATACAAACGGCGGAAAACGTGCGTATTTCCGTCAAAAACGACATTGCCGACGTGCTGTCGGTAGGTGTGGAACACTTCATCAATTCCTACGAGGCGACGGAAGGCGAGGTTACTTTTTACGGCAAAACCGCCATAAAATTTTTGTACAGCGACGGTACCACGGTGATAGGCTCCAACTACAACGCCGATTTCAACGCAGGTGTGCAAAACGACGAAATCACTTCCGACACCAAATGCGTGTTTGATGTGGTAACGGTGGATTCCAAGGTGGAAACCAACGCCAACACCGCTACGCTTACGATATTGTTGGAAATTACCGCCTATGCCTACATTGCGCAATCGGTGTCCTACCTTGCCGACGGAGAGGAGGTGTATCTGCGCAAGGAAAGCGTGGAAGTGCTTAGCGGTGCAAACGTGGAAAATCTTGCTCTTGTGGTGGACGAACAACTGTGTGCCACCCACACGATAACTTCCGTTTTGCTTGCGGAAAGCACGCTGTGCGTGTGCGACTACACCAATGCGGAGGGAATACTGCACATTTCCGGCGACGCTACCGTCAGGCTGACCTATATGTCGGAGGGAAAGATTGTAACGGACAATTTGCCCTTCAAGTTCGACAGAGAGTTGGATTCTTCCTCCATTCCGCAAACGGCGCAACTTAAAATCACCCCATTCATCCGTGCGACGAAGGTTCGCTTGGACATTGCCGAAGACAGTATCAACACCGATTTCACTGCGGAAATAAACGCCACCGTGCGTGTGGAATACACCACAACGGAAGTGATAGACATTGTAACCGATGCTTACGGCGCAAACTGTGATTTTGTTTTTCAACGTGGCAGCCTTGCTACCACCTTGCCGTGCGGCAGCGCAATAGCACGCAAACAGGCATCTTACACCCTGCCCGTAATGGACAAAAAAGCCGTAACGGCGGTAAACGTAGGGGCTGTGGTTACCAAATGCACCTCGCTGGACAAGTGCGCACAAGTGGAAGGCGTGGTGTACGCCACACTGCTGTGCCAGGGTGAAAACGCTTTGGAAAGCACCCGTCTGGAACTGCCATTTGTTCAGACGGCGGATGTCGATTTTCTGTACGGAGGTTGCAATTCCAATGCCACCGTTACCGTCACCGATTTTTCCCTTTCCGACAGCGGCAATGTGCAATGCACGGCGGATTTGTGCATTGCCGTGGACAGTGTAAGGGACGTCAACTACGGCGTGATTCTTTCCGCCGAGGAAAAACCCTTCGACAAAACGCAACTGCCCGCAATAGAAGTTTGTCTTGCCCACAAGGGAGAAACGCTGTGGGAATTGGCAAAAGGTCTGCACATGTCGGAAGAGGATTTGCTTGCGGTAAACCCTGAAATCAAAAGCCCTCTGGAAAAGGACGCTCGCATTGTCGTGTACAACAAAATTTGATACGGTTGCGAATTTCTGATACATCACCGTGATTTTTTGCTTGCAGGCAATGCCTACGTTTGAATAGAATTTCAACGAAAAACCGCCCTTTTCGTGGGCGGTTTTTTGCTACATTAAGTCTTTTGTAACGGTTTTTTTGTTTTTATGTTTTCGGTAATTTACACACAAACAATTTCAGTAAAAAGCGTCATTTTCCGAAACGGTTTTGAATAGTAACGGCATGTTTTCGTTGTAGATGCCACGCAGTGTTTCAGTGCGTTTCAGCAACAAACACACAGCCGATTTCAACAAAAAACCGTCCCCGAAAAAGGGACGGTCTTAAATTCAGCATTTTTAATTTTTCCAAACAACGTTGCCTGTGCAGTATTCGACGGGAAAATGCAACGCAACTTTGGCGCAACGTCGGGTAAACTTTCACAGGTGCATACGCACGGTGTCTGTTACCGACGTGTTCCAGACGCTATTTCAGCGGTTCCAATTTTTCCATTCCGCCCATGTATTTGCGCAGTGCTTCGGGTATGGTAACGGAACCGTCGGCATTTTGGTTTTGTTCCAAAAGTGCGGGGAACACACGGCTTGTAGCAAGGCCGCTGGCGTTGAGGGTGTGAACGTATTCCAACTTTTTGTCGGAGGCTCTGCGATAGCGCATGTTACCACGTCTTGCCTGGTAGTCTCTTGCGTTGGAAGCGGAACTCACTTCCTTGTAGATGTTCATGGAAGGAATGTAAATTTCTATGTCGTAGGTGCGAGCCATGCTGTCGGAGCAGTCGCCTGCGGCAAGTTTGCTGAGTTGGTAATGAAGTCCCAAGCCTTCCACAAGACCGCACGCCATGTTGACCATCTCTTCAAAGGCTTCGTCGGATTTTTCCGGCGTGGTGTATTGGAACAATTCCACTTTGTTGAACTGGTGTCCTCTTATCATTCCACGCTCTTCCTGGCGGTAACTGCCCGCTTCTCTGCGGAAGCATGCCGAGTAGCCGAAAAACTTTTTGGGAAGGTCGCTTTCGTTGAGAATCTCATCTCTGTACAGGTTGACCAAAGCCGTTTCCGCCGTGGGAAGCAAAAACTTTTTGCCTTCGGCGTTGGCAAGTTGGTACACGTCGTCTTCAAACTTGGGAAATTGTCCTGCCGTAAGGCCGCATTCGTAGGACAGCATGTAGGGCGGAAGCATAAAGGTGTAGCCCTTGGCGATGTGGCTGTCGATAAAGTAGTTGAGCAATGCCCATTCCAACCTTGCGCCACGGTCGGTGTAAATCCAACTGCCGTTACCGGCAAGTTTTGCGCCACGTTCGTAGTCGATAAGTTGCAAACTTTTTGCAAGTTCCATGTGGTCTTTGGGCGTAAAATCGAAGTGCGGTTTTTGTCCGAAAGTTCTTATCGGGCGGTTGTTTTCCTTTCCGCCTGCGGCGAGGTCCTCGTCGGGCAGGTTGGGCAAACGCAACAGAAAATCTCTTATCTTGCCGTTTACCTCGTCCAGCGTTACGTCAACACGGGCAATTTCCTCCCCCAAAGTTTTCATTTCCGCAATGGTGGCGGAAACGTCCATTCCCGCTTTTTTAAGTTTGGGAACTTCCGCAGAAACTTTGTTGCGTTGCGCCTTCATGGTTTCCACTTGCGCAATAATTTGCTTTCTTTCTTCGTCCCATTTCAAAAAATCGGTAAAATCTATGTCTTTGCCACGTTTAAGGTATCTTTCCCTTATGGTTTGCGGATTTTGTCTTATCAGGTTGACGTCAATCATAATTTCTACCCCTCTGGTAATTTCAGATGTATTTTGTCCAACGCTTATTTTACCACACGACAAAAATATTTGCAATAATTTGTTGTAACAAACAAAAATGTATTTGTTTACTTGTTGTGTGGCGCAAAGTGTGGTAAAATATTGTAAGAAAAATTTGGAGTAAGTTTATGCAACTGCGATTTTACAACACTCTCACCCGCAAAAAAGAAGATTTTGTCCCCGTCAAACCTCATCAGGCGGGCATTTATTCCTGCGGTCCCACCGTGTACAAGTATGCGCACATCGGAAATTTGCGTGCCTACGTGTTTATGGACGAACTGCGCCGTGTTTTGGAATACAACGGCTACAAGGTCAAATCGGTAATGAACATCACCGACGTGGGACACCTTGTTTCCGACGCCGACGACGGCGAAGACAAAATGAGCAAATCGGCTCACGAAACGGGCAAAACCCCATTGGAAATTGCCTCTTTCTACACCGACCAGTTCATGAAGGACATTGACGCACTCAACATCAAGCGTCCCACCGTCTGCCCCAAAGCCACCGACAACATTCCGGAAATGATTGCCGTGGTGCAAAGTCTGCTTGATAAGGGCTACGCCTACGAAACGGAGGACGGCATCTACTTTTCCGTGGAAAAGTTTCCCGATTACGGCAAACTTTCCGGTATCAATCTTGCCGACCAACGTCACGGAGCAAGGGTGGAGGTCAATTCCTTCAAACGTCATCCCGTAGATTTTGCCTTGTGGAAAAAAGCCGCCCCCAATCATTTGCAACAGTGGGACAGCCCGTGGGGAAAGGGATTTCCCGGTTGGCACATAGAATGCACCGCAATGAGCAAAAAGTACCTTGGCGAAGTTTTCGACATTCACACAGGCGGTGTGGACCACATACCCATTCACCACGAAAACGAAATTGCCCAGGCGGAGTGTTGGTTGGGACATCCTGCCGTTCACTACTGGATGCACAGCGAATTTATGCTTATTGACGGCGGAAAGATGAGCAAATCTCTCGGCAACACCTACACAATAAGCGATTTGGTGGCAAAAGGCTATTCGCCTGTGGTATTCCGCTATTTTTGCCTCAACGTGCAATACAGACAAAAAATAAATTTCACGTGGGAAGCCATGGATGCGGCAAAAGCGGCGTACAACAAACTGTGCGCTCAACTTGTAAGTCACAAAAACAGCCCCGCACGCACGGAAAAGAGCATTTTGGACGATTTTCACAACAAGTTTGAAGAGGCAATCAACGACGACCTCAACATTCCTCTTGCCATCGGCGTGTTGTGGACGATGCTGAAACTGCCCAAGTCCTGCGACGTGTACAAACTCGCTTTGGATTTCGACCGTGTTTTCGCCCTCGATTTCGACAAGGTTAAAGAGGAAAAGAAAGAAATTGTCATTCCCGACAATGTTAGACAGTTGGCGGAAACACGTTTGCAGGCACGCAAAGCCAAAAATTGGGCGGAAAGCGACAGACTGCGTGAAGAATTGTCTGCTTTGGGTTATTCCGTCAAGGATACAGCCGACGGCTACGAACTTTCCGAAAAGTAATGCAACTTTGCCCAGACACCTGATTTAACAAAACGCCCTTTGCAAAAGCAAAAGGCGTTTTTTGTTGTGGTGAATTATATTTTCAGGTTCAACACGTAAAAAATGTAACTATCCGTCCGTTTTCTGTGTTTTCGCTAACGTTTTTGTATATTGTTGAGAGTATATTTACAAATTTTAGGCACTTTTGTAATTCTGCGTTTGCAGTATGCTTATACTCGCTAACTTTTTTTGCATTATGTCGTTTAGTACACTGCAAATTTTCAATGTGTAGTGCAATTTTGAATTTGCTTACGCTTGTTTCCGCTAACTTTTTTGTATATTGTTGAGGGTATATTTACAAATTATTCGGTACTTTTGTAATTCTGCGTTTGTTTTCTGTGTTTTCGCTAACCTTTTTATTTGGTCGTACCTGCTGCTTTTTTGTAAATTTGCCGTTGAGCACATCTGCAAAATTTTCAGTTTGTAGTGCAATTTTGCATTCGTTTATGCTTGTTTCCGCTAACTTTTTTGTATATTGTTGAAGGACATTTACAAATTTTTCGATACTTTTGTAATTCTGCGTTTGCAGTATGCTTATACTCGCTAACGTTTTTTGCAATATGCCGTTTAGTACACTGCAAATTTTCAATGTGTAGTGCAATTTTGCATTTGCTTACGCTTGTTTCCGCTAACTTTTTTGTATATTTTTGAGGGTATATTTACAAATTTTTCGGCACTTTTGTAATTCTGCGTTTGCAGTATGCTTATACTCGCTAACGTTTTTTGTAATATGCCGTTTAGCACATCCGCAAATTATTTCGGGCAAAGAAAAAGCCACAAACATGTTGTGGCTTTGTTTACTTTCAACGCTCTGTTTCGGGCGTTGCAGATTACTGTGCCGTTTCAGGCGTCTGTTGCTCCGCTTGCTGTTGCGTTTCTGCTGTGTTGGTTTCATCTTTCTCATTGTCTGCGGGGAAGCGTATTACCCTGTACACCACAGAACCTACAAGCAACAAAACTCCCGATATTATCACAAATACGGAGGGTGTAACTATTCTTATCACGCTTTCGTAGGTAGAATACTTTTGCGTTAAGAACAAACCGCCAAGCACTATCATCAATGCGCCAAGTATCATTGCGCCAAGTCCGCCGAAGATAAACAACAGTAAGGTGGATTGTTGCGTTACTTTTTCCGATGCGCCGGCAGTTTTTGCAAAGGCTACCGTAAGAAGCGTGCAAGTTGCAATGGCAACGACGACAGCCACTGCGGAAATTATGATAAAATTGCTGACCAATGACAAATCGCTCAGTTCGCTGGAAAAAGTGGAGGAAATTTCCATCAAAAGGGAACTCAATCCGTACGTCATGGTAGTGTCGTTCGAATCTACGTAGGTAAACACGCCTTTTGCCAGCATGCTGACGAGAACAACGGCTATTATTCCCAAAATTCCCGTAGCAACAGCGTCGGACAGCATTCTGCCACAACTGTTGCCCTCTTTAACTTTGGCAACGGCGTTTGCAACAATGGACATCAGCAGGGCGATTGCTCCGATAGTAATACCTGCTATGGTTGCGCCGTTAAGCGTGAATACTTGCGCAACTTTCATTGTGGGAAGTTGATTTTCCAGCGCAATGCAATGCTTAAACAGAACCGCAGTGCAAAGAAAACTTAAAAATGTGGCTGTGGAAACAGGCAACAGGCTTTTTTTGCTTGCTTTTTTTACTGCATTTATACTGCGTATTGCGGTAATCAAAAAGCAAACGGTTGTGCAGATGATTCCAAGTGCGCACACAACCGTACCCAACACGGCGCCGGTGGTGTAAACGTTGTTTTGCGCCGCCGTCATTGTAACGTCGGTACGGTAGACATCGTCAAAAAAGTAGTACAGCGTGACGTAGGGCGACTCCGTCAAAGTCAAACTTCCCTGTTTGGTAGCGGAAGATGCTCCGATGGCAAACAAAAACAGGAAGGAAGCAAACGCCGCCAAAAAAGCCAGCAAGTTGCTTGCCGTGTACAACGGCTTAGGTTTTACGCAACAAACAAGGCTCTTAAATTTGCAAGACGTGCCCGGTGCGTTCTTTTCGCAAGTTGTCGCTTGGACAGTTGTTGCGTCGGACGGTTGCGCTACATCCAGTTTGTGTCCGCATTTTGTGCAAAATACCGAATCGGCAGTGTTTTCCGCTTGACAGTTCGAACATCTCATATTATTACCCCCTTTTTTTGCCGACGTTGTTACGCCGATGATAATAATATCATATATGCAGGTAGTGTTTTTGTCAATACCAAAGGGCTAAATACCGTCATTTTTGTACAAGCAAAATGCAATCGACAAATTTCGGCACAGCAATGTTGTACGGCGACATTACGAATCACTTCCAACTCTGCTTCAAACCGGATTTGTTTGTCGGCATAAGCGGTATTATTCTTTCGTCAGCCAGCCGCAGCATACAATCAGAAAAAAGCCAAGCCGACAAGCAACGTGCGACGGATTTTGTCTTCAAGTGAAGTTTCGGAGTTTTTTTGCATATAGTATTGCAAGGGGAAAAATATGACGCAACACAGTCTTTCCGTGCAAAACAACATTCTAACCGTCAACGGGGTGGAAAAGGTGGTGGAAATCTGCGACAGGGAAGCGCAACTCAAACTGGCGCAAAACACCCTGTATGTCAAAGGCACGGGGTTAAACGTAGTCAAACTCGACAGAGAACAGGGGGTAGTGCAAATGGAAACAAAATCGCTGCAATCGCTGACCTACCGACAAAACTCGCTGGGCGTAAAGGGGTTTTTCCGCTGATGTTGGGGGAAAACATAACTCAACTGTACGTATTTCTGGCGTTTTTTGCATGCGGCGTTTTGCTGTCTGTTCCCTACATGTTCTGCACGGGACTTTTGAAGGGCATTGCTTCTACGGTGTTTGACGCTGTGTACTGTCTGTTTGCCCTTTGGGCGTTGTGGGCGCTGAACTTGCGTGTCAACAACGGTGAATTTCGACTTTTTTTGCCCTTTGCATTGGTGTTGGGAATAATTTTCGCCGTAAGAACTTCCAAACGTACACTTGACAATTTGGCACGCAGGTTGTATAATTTTGCTACTTCCCAAAAGGCGGTAAAAGACAATGAATTTGTTCTACAAAAAAAAGACGGCGATTCTGACTGTGGCGGCAATTGTGGTAGTGGTGTTTCTGCTGTGCATATTGCTGGCTTTTCTCACGCAACTTCCAAGTCTCAACGCCACAAAAGAAAAACTCACAACGATGGTTCGTCAGGCGCAACAGGACGAAGCGTCCAAACAGGCACTGTTGGAGTACCGCAAGACGGACAAATACGTCATTGACTGGGCAATAAGCATGCACCTTATTCCCGATGACGTCGTAAATTACATAAAAAACGAAATAGACAGGTAACGACCTTGTTTTCACCGCTTGCAATGCAGGCGGTTTTTTGTTGTCCCAAACATTTCAGCTCTTGACCTTATCGCAATAAGTTGGTATAATATTTGTCAGGACGTAGTCAACTTTTGTTGACTTGTGAAATTTACAACGAGGAAAAAACATGCGTAAAAAACCAATTTTGGCAAAGAAAAGCCTTTTGCGTGGCGCACTGCTGTTTTACGGAAACAACTTTGTAAAAAAGAAAATAAAACTCATTCACGACGGTACCCTTTCTGAGTTGCAACCGCCCTACATAGTGCTGGCAAACCATTGCAGTTTTGTGGATGTGTGCAGTCTGATAAAAATGATGTATCCTCACTGCGGAAATTTTGTGGCAAGCGAAACGCAAATTGTGCAGTGGCCCAAACTAATCATGCACATGGGAATTTTGCCCAAAAAACAGTTTACGTTGGACATGTCGTTGCTTTCTTCGATACGGTACTGTTTGCAACACAATCGTCCCGTGGTAATTTATCCCGAGGCAAAACTTTCGGTGGTCGGCGTGCCCAACATAATTAAACCATCAGTCGCAAAACTTGTAAAAATGTTCAAAGTGCCTTTGGTAACGGTGTGTTTCAACGGCAGTTACCTGTACCGTCCACGTTGGGCGGCGTCGGCAAGATTTGTACCCGTAACGGCGGAAGTCAAGGTGGCTGTGGACGGCGACGAGGTGAAAAAACTTTCCGTCGACGAGATTTTTCAGCGCATTTGCGCAAATCTCAACTACGACGACTACGCCTATCAGTTGAAAAACGGTATCGAAATTGACGTGCCCGACCTTGCGGAAGGTCTGGAAAACATTTTGTACAAATGCCCGTCGTGCGGAAAGGAATTTACCATGACGGCAAAAGGCAACACTCTCACCTGCGCATCCTGCGGCAAAAGCGTGGTGCAAAACAAGTTTGGACAGTTGCAGGGGGGAGAGTTTGACAAGGTGGTGGATTGGTACCGCTGGCAGGAAAATGGCGTCAAAACTCAACTTCTGGAAGGCACCTACGTCTTTGACGAACCTTTCGCCGCTCAGAAACTGGTCGGAGGCAAGTACGTCGCTTTGGGGTATGCGCAAATCAGGCACGACAGCAACGCAATAAGTGTGGAAATTGAAAACGGCGAAAAACTGTACTACCCTACAGGCACCTTTTACACATTGTCTTTCGACAACAATTTTGTGTATCTGCCAACGCAAGAGGCGGTGTACCGTTTCCACAGGCTAAAGGACGTGGGCTGCACTACGAAACTCAACATTGCGGTGGAACAACAGTCGTTGCTTTCTGAAAAACAAAAACATCAAACTGCGTCGGATTGACGCAGTTTTTTTGTACGGTATCAAACTTTTTGTACACAAGTGGACGGTTGTAGTTGTACAGTCTTTCAGAATTTGTGTTGTTGTACACGGTGTTTTCGTTGCAAAAACTTTTGTCTTTTACCTGCTGTTTTTCGCAGTAGAAGTTTTGATTGTGTCGTGTTTACACAGGCAAAACTCTGCGCAATGCAAGTTTCGCAGGTGGGCAATTTTTTCGCACGTCGGTTTGTTGCAAAAACTGCAAAAACTTTTGTCTTTTACCCGCTGTTTTTAGCAGTAGAAGTTGTGAACATATAGTGTTTGCATATGTCGTGTTTACACAGGCAAAAACCTTACAAGACGAGTTTTGTCGGTGGGCAAGTTTTTCGCACGGCGTTTATTGCAAAAACTGCAAAAACTTTTGTCTCTTACTCGCTGTTTTTCGCAGTAGAAGTTTTGATTATGTGGTGTTAAACAGGCAAAAACCTTACAAGACGAGTTTTGTCGGTGGGCAAGTTTTTTGCCCACAGCGTTTTTTTGTGCAGTAACAACCGTCAAATGTTTTGTAATTGCAAACCATCAGTCGGTTTTGTCGGTTTCGCACTGTCTTTTTCTGCAAAAAACAGTTGCATTTTGTTTGTAAGTTCGTGCTTATCCGTTTTTAGATTTTAAAGTTCGTGCGTGTTGCCTTTTGTAATGTGTTTTGCAAAGTTCATCGGCGTTAAATTTCAAAACCTGACGTTTTTTCATCTTTTTTTCTGCTTTTGAGTTACAGTTGCCGTTTCTATCTCTTTTAGAGGTATGTCGGTTTGTTTTGTATATTTTGTTTTTTGCTACTCATACTACAAGTACAATTAAACAAGGAGGAAGCAACTTTGAGAAAGACATTCAATGTGTTGTCGGTAATTGCGCTTGTTTTGACGATTATCGGTGCGCTAAACTGGTTGTTGGTTGGTATTTTCACTTTCAACTTTGTTACTTGGATTACTTTCGGCATGGTGTGGTTGGAACGCCTCATCTACATTCTTGTGGGTATCGCAGGTATCTACATGCTGGTGTGGCTTATCGTTTCCCGTGCTCACATGGTTGAGGACGAAAAAACCCAACGTGATTACAAGTATTCTCAACACAAAACGCTTCGCAACGAATAGTCTTGCGACAAAGTAACGGTGTAAACGGTGTGTTTGCACCGTTATTTTTGTGTTAAACACTTGCACCCTTTTGTTATATTTGGTAATATAGTAGCACACTCTGCAAATATTTCTTTTGGAATGTGGCTGTATGGGCAACCGACACACGCCCCAAAAGTCAAAGCGAGCGTGTGAGCGTTTTAGCCGTACCAAAGAAAAACGCCCCAAACCAACAAACGGGATTTCAACAAAATGAACACTGCAAAGTTGAAAAATATCTACACAAAAACATCCGATTTTATTCAAAAGGCAGTGTACAGCGACCTGTACACTGGGCTTTTGTGCATTTTTGCCTTTTTGATGTGGTATCTTGAATGGTCCATCGTAGGCATAGTGGTTGTGTCGCTGTTGGCAAGCGTTACTCTGCTTTTTACAAAAGACGCATCGGCAATTTTTTTACCCATTTTGGCAGTGTTGACCGTTGTGCGTGATACATCCGCCGAAAGATACTTTTCGCTGTGGCCGCTGGCGGTAATATTCGTGCTTTGTCTGGGATTTTTCCTGTGGAAAAACGCTCCCCGAAAATTCCGCCTCGGAACAATGTTCTTGCCACAGTTGGCAGTTAGCATTGCGCTGATATTCGGCGGTTTGGGCACAATTTCCGCACAAAACTATCTGCGTGCCCTTCCTCTCGTTTCCATTTTGGGCATAGGATTTTTGGCAATCTATTTTTTGGGCGCCAACTACGTTCACGGCGACGGCAAGGTAGATTTGCCCGTGCATTTTGCAAAAATCTGCGTGGCAGTGGGGCTTATTGTGTGTGCGGAATTGGCAACGGTGGTGTTGCAATCGGGAAAGTCCCCTTCGCAGTGGCTGGACCTGTATTGGGATGTCGGTTGGGGCAATCGCAACATGATTGCCACCTTTTTCCCCTTTGCATTTGTAATGAGTTTGTATCTGTGCACACGTGAAGGCAAATTTTCCGCTTTGTACATGGTGGTGGCGTTTGTTCAGTTTGCCTGCCTGTTGGTTACCCTTTCCCGTGGCGGCGTCCTTTTCGGATGCATTGCATTTGTTGTGGCGTTGGTAATGGCGTTTGTCAAGGGAAACAGACGGCAACTTCTTATTGCCTTAGGCGCAACAGTCGCCGTTGCGTTACTGTTTTGCCTGGTTTTCCACAATAAGGTGGGGGATGCATTGGCTTCGCTGTGGGAAAGATTTTCCGCAATAGAAATACGTTTCGAAAACGGCGATCTGATAATAAACGGCACCAGTTGGCGTGGCGAAGAGGGCGGTCTGTACGACAAGGCTTGGCAACTGTTCAAGCAGCATCCCATTTTCGGCGTCGGCATCGGGCATGTGGAAATGGTAAACGACGTTACCATTTCAAAAATGGACTGGTTCCATTCCACCGTCATGGAAATTCTTGCTTCAATGGGCATTGTCGGTGTGTTGGCGTACCTCTACTACTACGCAATGCGTCTGAAAGCCGTGTTTGTAAAAGGCAACATCAAAAACCGATTCCCGCTGTTTGTATTCATCTCCTGGATTGCCTTTGAGGGGCAGTCGCTTGTGGACGTGGGACTGTTGGAACCGATTTTCATTTTCTTCATCACTTTCCAGATGATTGTTTTGGAAAAATGCCGTGGCGAAAGGTACGAACAGCCGATATGCACACTGTATCTGCTTCCACAAAGTACCGCAACAATTGGTGACGGTGTTTTGCCAAACGAAAAGACGGCAGACGACGCCGAACCGACATCCGAAGGCGAAAATTCCTAAACCCGTCAACAACAGCAAAATTCTTCCGAAAGTTGATTGTTGCTTTTCCCAACAAAACAAAGGTTCACGCAACAACTCGTTGCCAAACCGTATGAAAAAACCGTAAGCAAAATCAAAAAGATTAAAATACAAGATAAACTGGAGATAGTATGAAAAGAGAAATGACATGTCCATGTTGTGGGACGAAATTTGAGGGGGATTTTTATGATGAGTGTCCTCAATGTTGCTGGGTTTGCGACGGTTTCTTGTGGGATGAAAAAGACTTGTTCGACGACGATTTGATAGGTCCTAACCCTTTGCCACTAGGTAAGGCGCAAGAGTTATACGCACAAGGCAAGGATATTTACGGCGACCCGATAAAAAAAAATAAACAAAAACGGAAGAAAATATCACAAAAATACCGTACGGCAGGTAACAATAAAAACAGCCTGCCGTAACTTTCCCAAAAGTGTCATTGAAGAAAATGATTTTCGCAGTGGTGTAAGTTGTACAAATCGGCAACGGGAAATGCGCCTCTCGGGAACACAAATTTCAACGGACAAACAACAATTTGTAACAACGGAAAAACAAGGTCAATAAACATCAAAAATACGGCGCAATCAACATGTTGACTTGCGCCGTATTGCAACCAATAAAAAAGTCGCATGCCTAAGGTTATGCGACTTTTTTTATTGCTGTAAAATATCAGGATTTTTTGTTGTTTCTTGCCCAGATACGCATGCGTTCGCTGTGGTCAAGAATTGCCTTGCGCAGACGTATGGACGTGGGTGTAACTTCCACCAATTCGTCGTCGTTTATGAATTCCAGGCACTGTTCGAGGCTCAGCACCGTGGGCGGTGTAAGTTTCAACGCCTCGTCGGAGCCGCTTGCACGGTTGTTTGTGAGGTGTTTGGTTTTGCACACGTTAACGGTTATGTCGTCTTCACGGCTGTTTTCGCCAACGATCATTCCTGCGTAGACGGGCAATCCCACGCCCACAAACAGACGGCAACGTTCCTGTGCGTTGAACAGCCCGTAAGCGGTGGTAACGCCGTCTTCAAAGCACACCAAACTTCCTCTCGATCTTTCCTGCACGTCCCCCTTGTAGGGTTCGTAACCGTCAAAAACACTGCTCATCACGCCAAAGCCTTTGGTGTCGGTAAGCATTTCGCTTCTGTAACCAATCAGGCAGCGTGCGGGAATGCGGAATTCCAGCCTTGTAGAGCCCTGATTGTCGGGATACATGTTGACAAGTTCGCCTTTGCGTGCGCCCAACTTGTTCATTACCGTGCCGACGTACGCTTCCGGCACTTCCACAACAAGGTATTCCATGGGTTCGTATTTTTCGCCGTTCACCTCTTTGAAAATAACTTTGGGACGGGATACCTGAAATTCGTACCCTTCACGGCGCATGTTTTCAATAAGAATGGAAAGGTGCAGTTCCCCTCTGCCGTACACTTTGAAACTGTCGGGGCTGTCCGTTTCTTCCACACGCATGGAAACGTTTGTTTCCACTTCCTTAAACAGTCTTGCACGCAGGTGTCTGCTGGTAACGTACTTGCCTTCTTTGCCTGCAAAGGGACTGTTGTTGACGGAAAACACCATAGAAATGGTGGGCTCGTCTATGTTGACGAAGGGAAGCGGTTCCACGCAGTCTATCGAGCACAGTGTTTCGCCTATGTTCATGTCGGCAATGCCGTTTACTGCAACAATGTCGCCCATGGAACCTTCGGTACATTCCACACGCTTCAAACCGTCAAACTGATACAGTCTGGCAACCTTCGCCGTGTTGAACTTGTTGTCTTTGTGGCAAACCATTACCTGCTGTCCGTCGTAAATTTTGCCCCTGTTCACCTTGCCGATACCTATTCTGCCGACGTATTCGTCGTAGTCGATATTGCATATCAGCAGTTGCAAACCGCCCTCTATGTCCCCTTCCGGTGCGGGAATCTCCGTCAATATTGCGTCCAACAGTGGTTTCATGTCCACGCCCGGCTCGCCGAGTTTGTTTGTTGCCCAGCCCTGTTTTGCCGATGCGTAAATAATTTTGAAGTCAAACTGGTCGTCCGTTGCGCCCAATTCCATAAACAGTTCCAAAATCTGTTCCTGCAACTGTTGTTCGTCAAATTCACCCTTGTCCACCTTGTTGATGACCACAAGCGCTTTTTTGCCCAAGCCCAACGCTTTTTTCAAAACGTACCTTGTTTGCGGCATGCAGCCTTCTATGGCGTCCACCAGAAGAAGTACACCGTCCACCATGGACAAGATTCGTTCCACCTCGCCGCCGAAATCGGCGTGTCCCGGGGTGTCGATAATGTTTATTTTCGTTCCATTGTAATGCACCGCCGTGTTTTTTGCAAGAATGGTTATTCCTCTTTCACGCTCAATGTCGTTGCTGTCCATTACTCTGTCGGCAACAACTTCGTTGGAGCGGAAAATACCGCTTTGCTTCAAAAGTTGGTCCACAAGCGTTGTCTTGCCGTGGTCGACGTGTGCGATAATTGCTATGTTTCTTACATCTTCTCTTTGCATAAAAAGTCTCCGTATTTCAACCCTAAAATTATACAACTATATATTTTTACAGTCAAATATATTTGTACATTTGCAACTGAAGTTAGCACAAATTTTGTGTCGGTACGTTGCAAAAATTCATATAATACTCACAAAAGGAAGGTATTATGTGCGGGATTTTTGGTGTAATTGACGAAAACTGTGTGGAAAAAACTTTGCAAGCGTTACGTTTTTTGCAGTACCGTGGGTACGATTCCGCAGGCATTGCCGTCAAAGGGAAGGGTATCGAGGTTTTCAAATGCAGCGGTCGTGTAGAGGACTTGCAAGGCAAAATTCCGCCGTTAACCGCAGGAGCACTTGCAATAGGTCACACCCGTTGGGCAACGCACGGAAACGTCTGCGACGAAAACGCCCATCCGTTTTTGTCAAACGACGGCAATTTTGCCATTTGCCACAACGGAATAATAGAAAATTTTGAAAAACTGAAAATTTCGCTGCAAGATGCGGGTTGCAGGTTTTCTTCCCAAACGGACAGCGAAACGGTAGCGCACCTGTTGCAGGAAAACTACAAAGGCAACGTTTTGCAGGCAACGCTGAAAACGGCAAATCAACTTGAAGGCGCATTCGCCGTGTTGGCGGAAAACGCCTACGACGACTGTTTGTACGCCATCAAGTACAAAAGTCCTCTTGCGGTGGGGGTGGCAAAAAATGCCGTCTATCTTTCTTCGGACGTAAGATGTCTTTCACGTTGGGCGGAAAAGGTCGCCGTTGTGCCGGACGGAACGGTGGTGCAAGCATCGGCAAAGGACGTTTGTTTTTACACCTTCGACGGAAAGAAACTCGACGTCAACTTTTTTGTGCCCGACGTCGAAGTGAACGAAAATGCCGACGGCGACATGATGTTGAAGGAAATTTTTGAAATTCCCCACTGTGTAATGAATGCGAAAAAGGGCTACTTCGACAGCGGAAGAGTGCAACTTTCGTCAAAACAGATAAAAAAACTCAAACGCATCTATTTTTTGGGATGCGGCACAGCCTACAACAGCGGTTTGGAAGCCTGCGCAGTTGCACGCAAATTTTTGGATGTGGACGTAACCGCCGTCATCGCCAGCGAATTTGTCTACGACAATTTTCCCGTGGACGGTCAGACATTGGCGTTTTGTATCAGTCAAAGCGGAGAAACCGCCGATACGATACGGGCGGCGGAAAAGGTGTCGGCAGGTGGCGGAATTACCTACGCCGTCACCAATACCAAGTCTTCTACGCTGTGCTTTGTGTGTGACAAAGTAACCAACGTTTTTGCAGGCAGCGAATTTGCCGTGGCAAGCACCAAGGCGTACAACTGTCAGTTGGTAACGTTGATTCTGCTTGTTGCCGACATTGCTTTTTTGCGCAACCGACTTTCGCAAAAGGAGTTGGATTCTCTTTGGGAGGGCATGGACAGCCTTCCCGCTGCAATAGGAGAAATTTTGCAACGCAAGGAGGAAATTCACGCTTTGGCGGAGAGGGTCAAAAACAGTTCCGCAGTGTTTTTCGTGGGACGTGCGTTGGATTTTCCCACCGCCACGGAAGGCTCTTTGAAACTGAAAGAAATCAGTTACATTCATTCCGAGGCATACCCCTCCGGCGAACTTAAACACGGCACACTTGCGCTGATGGAAAAAGGCGTAACGGTGGTGGTGCTTTCCACCTCCTGCAATCTGGTGCAAAAAAACATAAGCACCGCCAGGGAAATTGCATCCCGACATGCCGACGTCATCACCCTTTCCCCCTACAAGGGGTACGGAACGCAGTTTGTGTTGCCGTCGGTACACCGTTTGCTGTACGGTGTGGTGGCAGTCGTTCCTCTGCAACTTCTGGCGTACTTTGCGGCAAAAGGTTTGGGCAGGGACGTCGACAAACCACGCAACCTTGCCAAATCGGTAACGGTGGAATAACAGTTGCAAAAAACCTTGCAGGGTGTTACAATGTTGACACAAACACAAGGAAGCAAAATTATGCAACAGTTCACAAGCGGACGTCAGGCAATGTCGTATTTTCCCAAACTGTACGGTAAAAAAACTTTCCGTCAGTTGATACGTTACGAAGAACTTGTGCGTCATTTCAAAAAAAAGTACAAAAGCCGTTACTGCTATCTTGCAAGTTCGTCGGGACGTGTGGAACTTATCGGCAATCACACCGACCACAACGGAGGCAAAGTTGTCGGATGCACTGTGGATCTGGACATTGTCGCGGCATTTCTGCCCAACGACAAAGGCGTGGTGCAAATAAGCGGAAACAACTACCGTGACATTGTTTTCAATGTCGCCGACGTGGAAAAGGTGGAAGGCGGAAGCGTCGGCATGGTCAAAGGCGTTTTGGCGGGGCTGAAAAAGCGTGGCAAGAAAATCGGCGGATTTTATGCCTGCCTCAATTCCTGCCTGCCAAGCGGCGCAGGCATATCGTCAAGTGCGGCGTTTCAGTTGCTTGCCGCAACCATAGTCAACAATTTGTACAACAACGGCGAAATTGACGCCCGTACCCTTGCCGAAGTGGGGCAGTTTGCGGAAAACGTCTACTTCAACAAGCCTTGCGGTTTGTTGGATCAGGGCGTCATTGCCGTGGGCGGTATCGTGGAAATAAACTTCAAAAATGGCTTTGAATTTCAAAGGCTGGCAAATGACCTCAACGGCGTAAATCTTGTAGTCGTGGACACGGGAAAGAGTCATTCCTCCCTAACCGACTGCTACGCCGCCATTCCCGCAGAAATGAAACAGGTGGCAAACTACTTCGGCAAACAACGTCTTGCCGACGTGGACGAAGTGGAATTTTTCAAAAGGTACAAAGAGGTTCAACGCACCGTGGGCAACCGTCCTGCGTTGCGTGCCAAACACTTTTTCGAGGAAAACCGCCTGGTGGACGAGGTGGCGCAGGCATTGAAAAACGGCGATGTGCCCAAACTGTTTTCCGCCGTCAGTCAATCGGGAAACAGCAGTATCTGGCAGTTGCAAAACTGCAACGTCGGAGAGGACAGGACGGTTGCCGACGCAGTTCTGTTTGCCCGTGAAATTTGTCCCGGGTGCGCTTCCCGTGTGCATGGAGGCGGCTTTGCAGGCACAGTGCTGGCACTTGTAGTCAACAGGGATTTGCACGGTTTTGCCTCGGAAATGGGTAAAAAATACGGCGAAAAAAGCGTGCATGTGCTGAAAGTGAGGCAGGTGGGCGCAACCATACTGTAACGGCACAAAAAAACCGAATGTGCCAAAAACTTTATTCCGTATCAACACATTGTGTACCTTCAAAACAGTACAATGTCAAATGTGGCGCAGGCTAGACGAAAGTGCGTGGAATTTGCAAGCAACGGTAAGCACGGTGAAATACAGAAAGTGCAGTTTGACGAGTCGCCCTTTATCGGTGCGAGGAAATTGCAATTGTCAAAATAAAAATGCAGTGCATTTGCGCTGCATTTTTTGTTTTGCTTTTTGTAAACATTCAAAAACCTTGACGTTTCAAGCGTCGCTGTAGGGTGTCGTTACAAAACTCCGTTACTGCGAGCGTCGGTGTGCGGTAACGTCTTTGCAACGTTACCGAGTTTTGTTGCACGGCAGGCGTGTACTAAATTTTCACAACCGTATTAGATTTTTTGCGACATTACAATGCAAATTTTATCGAAAAAAACGGACGTTGCCGTCCGTTTTTTACCAATTGAGTATTTTGTTTACAATCAATGCCACAACTGCGCCCAACGCAGCAAACACAACACGCCAAAACATTGTGTTTATCAGTTCACGGCGGCGTTGTATCAGTTCACGTTGAAAAGCCTTTCCTTTCTGTTTGAGGTTTATCACGTTCACCGTCTTTCCGTTTCTGTCCGATTTGGTACATTCAAAGTAACCGTCGTACTCCAACTGTTTCAATATGGTGTCCACCTTTGTTTCCGTAAGACGGTACTTTTCGGGGCAACTTTGTATTATCACTTCGTCGGAAATTATTGCTCCGTCGTTGTGCTTTTTGCAAAAATCGTAGATGCACTTCATCACGGCAACTTCTTTTTTGTCCAGCATCATTCACCCCCGCATCAAAACAGTTTTCCCAAAAGCACGGCAACAAACGCCCCCAAAAGAGAAGCGAAAAACACCCCCAGAAACAGTATCCACACCTGTTTGTTGGTTATCTGCGATTTTACGGCAGGCTGTTTTTCCCCTGCAAGATAGGTTTCCGCCTTGACCGTCAGTGTAAGGCAAATGTCGTCTTTGTCCTGGTACTTTACCACGGCGTAGCCCATTTCACGCAAAAATGCAATTATTGCCACCAAAGTGTCCATGTCCATTGCGTACTTTTTGGGAATGTTGGCAAGCAACTGCGCTTTTTTCACAACTTTGTAACTGTAACCCACCTGTTGCGAAAGCATTGCCAACACGGCAAGCATTTTTTTGTCCAGCATATCATTTCTCCCAAAGATGTTTTTTTAGGTCCACTGTGTTTTGGTCGGTAAAGGTTATGCCTTCCTGCAAAAGCAAATTGCGTTGCACGTCCTCACCGCCAAAAGCAAAAGAAGGGGCTATTCGTCCGCTTTTGTTGACAACACGGTGGCAGGGCACAACAAAAGGACGTGGATTGACATGCAATGCCCAACCTACCTGACGTGCCGCCCGTGGACTTCCGCACAGCCGTGCAATTTGTCCGTAGGTGGCAACCTTCCCAACAGGAATTGTTTCCACAATTTTGTAAACTTTTTCAAAAAAGCCCGAGTTTTCCACTTTGCGCCTCACGGTAAAATTATAAGTCAGCGGTTTTCTTTTGTCAAACGTACCGACGCTCTTGCACGCAGGCGTTTTTGCGTTTGACGTCGGTAGCGTGTTGCCCCCAAAAGTTGCAAAACCGTTGCATTAACTTTTGAAAAAGCGTCGGCAGGCATTGTTCCGCCGAAGAAAAGACATCGTAAGCCAAACAGGCATTGCAACGTAATGACAAAACACGGTAAAACAAAGGCATTAAAAACTTTGCCGTTACAAATTGCGTCCCTTCAAGGCGTTGCCGAAAGTTGCAGGGGAAATTTTCGACGTTACAATGCAAGTTAGCGGAGCAAAAATACCTTGACAGAGAAAAACAAACGCTTGAAAGAAACGTCAAACTGTGTTATCATATTTTAAGATGTTTTTTACAAAAGTAAATTACCTTCACGCAAGGAGCGGAACATGAAAAACTTTATTACCATCGAAGGTTGCGACGGTGTAGGCAAAACCTACCAGACACGCCTTCTGAAAGAATACTGCAACGAAGTGGGTGCAAACGTAATTTTCACAAGAGAGCCGGGCGGAAGCGACATTGCCGAGCAAATAAGACGAATAATTCTGGACGCCAAAAACAGTAGTATGTCGGACATGTGCGAGGCGTTTTTGTACGCCGCTTCACGCATACAGCACCTTCACGACATTGTCAAGCCTGCCCTCGAAGAGGGAAAAATCGTTTTTTGCGACAGGTACGTGCATTCTTCCTACGTCTATCAGGGTTTGGGAAGAGGACTCGGTTTGGAAAATATTGTAAAACTCAACGAAATTGCCGTTGGCGAATATATGCCGGAATTCACCATCTTTCTGGATCTTTCCCCTGCCGAGGCGTTTGCACGCAAGGGCGGTGCCGACAAGACGGACAGGATGGAATCGGTGGATTACAGTTTTCACGAAAAGGTGTACAACGGCTACAAGCAACTGATAGCGCAAAATCCCGAAAAGTTTGTCGTTATCGACGCTTCCGGCACCAAGGAACAGACTCAGCAAAAACTGCGTGAGGTGTTGCGCAAAAAAGGTGTGATTAAATGACGGCATTGGACAAAAACATCGGCGAATATCTGCGCAACGCTTTTGCCACGCACACGGCGGCGCATGCCTACATTGTCGAGGCGGAAAAACAAAACCTTCCCGAATTGCTCAGACAGTGTGCGGCGGTGTGCCTGTGTCCGTCGCATTCCGACGACGGTTGCGAGGTGTGCAAGAAGGTAGCAGACGGAGTGCATCAGGACGTAATGTTCTTCCCTGTCGGCGGAAAAACACGTCTGTCCGTTGCCGACATTTCCCTTTTGGTGGATGAAAGTTACAAACGCCCCGTGGACAGTGGCGATTGCCGTGTGTTTTTGGTGGATGCAACCTCCTCCCTTGCGGGGGTGGGCGCCGACGTTTGGCAAAACAAACTGCTCAAAACGTTGGAAGAGCCGTCGGGCGAGTGCTACATCTTTTTGGGCGTTACGGACAGCGAGGGTTTGTTGCCTACGGTGCGTTCACGCTGTCATCTTCTGAAGCAGACGCAACTTTCTGCCACCCAAGTGTGCAGTTTGTTGCAACAAAAGGGGTATCAAAAAAGTTTCTGCGAAATTGCCTCTTGCGTCAGTGGCGGAAGTGTGGAGCAGGCGGAAAGCGTATTGGCAAATCCTGCAATTTTGCAGGCGTTCGACAATGCGGTAAACTTCGCCACGCAGATGACTTCCACCAAAAATTCGTTACCCTTTGTTTCCGCCGTTTTGGCGGACAAGGACAACATTTTGTGGTTTTTGCGTTTTCTCACAGTACTGTACAGGGAAAGCATTGCCTACCGTTTGGCGGAAAACCTGATGTTGTTGCCCTCTTTCGTGCACAAAACAAAGGAAATATGTGCAAACTATTCTTTGCAGGCGGCGGAAGTCTGCATTGAAAAAATAAATTCCGCCAAAAAACGTCTTGATGACGGCGGCAACGTTTCCGTTGTTGCGGACTGGTTGGCGGCTGCCGTTTTGGAGGTTAAATTCAGATGCCGAATATAGTTGGTGTAAAATTCAAACAGGGGGGCAAGGCGTACTACTTTGACCCCGGTGAAATTGTTTTCAGTGTCGGGGACGGCGCCATTGTGGAAACGGCGCACGGTACCGAGTACGGAGAAGTTACAATAGCAAACACTTTTGTTCCTCAGGAGGAACTGAAAAGTCAACTTAAACCCGTTGTACGTAAGGCAACGGAAAAGGACGTGGCACAGCACAACGCCATTGTGGAAAAACGTCCCTCTGCCATCAAAGAGGCTCAGGCAAAAGCCGACAAGCGCAATTTGGAAATGAAGTTTGTGGATGCGGAATTTGCCTTCGACAACAGCAAAGTGGTGTTCTACTTCACATCGGAAAACCGTGTGGATTTCCGTGAACTTGTCAAGGAACTTGCCTCGACGTTTCACATGAGGATAGAACTTCGTCAGATAGGCATAAGGGACGAGTGCAAGATGAAGGGCGGTTTGGGACCTTGCGGAAGAGTTTGTTGTTGCAATGCCCACCTCAACGATTTTGAACGTGTTTCCATAAAAATGGCAAAAACGCAGGGGCTTTCCCTCAATCCCACCAAAATTTCCGGTTTGTGCGGCAGGCTTATGTGTTGTCTTAAGTACGAAGATGACTACTACTCGCAAACAGCCAAGTTTATGCCGAAAATCAATTCGGAAATAAACACGCCTGCAGGAAAAGGCAAAGTTACGGAAGTGGACATGCTTCGTCTGCTTGTAACAGTCAAGGTAGCGCACAACGACGGCGAAACGGAATTGCACTGTTACACGTTGGAAGAGTTGGGCATCACCCCATGCTACAACAACGGCAAGGAGCCGACGTCTGCGCCGACGGAGCCTGTGGAGGACGAAAAATGAAACTGTTTGTTGTAAGCGACATTCACGGTTCTGCCTATTGGGCGGAAAAAGCGACGGAAAAGTTCAAAAAAAGCGGTGCGGACATGATGGTGTTGCTGGGCGATGTGTACAATCACGGACCCCGCAATCCCTTTCCTCAACAGTACGCCCCTATGAAAGTGGCGGAGATTCTCAACGCCGTTGCCGACAAGTTGTTGGTTATCCGTGGAAACTGCGACAGCGAAGTGGACGCAATGATAAGCAACTTCGATTTTCTTGCGGAAAACGTACTGCTTAACGAGGGCAGAAGAATTTTTCTGACGCACGGACACATTCACAACAAAAACAACGTGCCTCATTTGCAAAAAGGCGACGTTATGCTGTACGGACATTTCCACATTTGCGAAATTGTGGACGTAAAGGGAGTAACGTGCGTAAACGTCGGCAGTTGCGCCCTTCCCAAGGACGGCAACAACTGCTATTGCCTTGTGGACAACTGCGGCGTAGGCATATTCGATTTTGACGACAACGTCATTGCTCGCCATTGTTTCAACTGAACTCAAAATACATTGTCTGCAATTAGCATTGCAGACTTTTTTTGTTGCATTTTTTGCGCTGAAAGTTTGCCGTTGTATAAAAACAGGTTAAATCAAATTGTCTTGCCAAAGTACTTGTAAAGACAAAGGCCAAAGCAATTGCGTTGCGGGCGAAGAAAGGGCAATTTGCCACATGCAAACGCCCGACTTTTAAGTTTTGCAGTAAAGACAATGCAGGCAAACTTTATTTTGATATTGTGGAGGGATTTTGCTATTGCGGAGGGGTTTTTCAAAATGCAGGCACGTTTTTTGCCCCCCCCCGTTGATGTTTCAAGAGGTTTTCGGGCGACGTGTCGGCAAAACATTTATTTTGCAATGTTTGCGTGTAGTTGTAAAGGCAGGCGTTTTCAAAACCGTTGTGTCAACTGCGGAACAAAGTGCTCTCCTGTTTTCACGGTGGAGTTGATTTTGATCTTTTTCGTTCAAACAACACTGTTTTTTACCTGCTTTCAAAAATTTGTCAGGCTACTTTGCAAAAAACTTTTTCTCGATTTTAAACATTTCCTTTTTTACGGCGTTTTTCCCAATAAAATGTTGCCTGTTTCCGATAATCACGGCACTAAGTCGCTTTTTCTATTTTTTCCTGCTCACACAACCCTGTTTTTACTTGCTTTCAGAAATTGTCAGGTTGCTTTGCAAAAAATTTTTTCTCTTTTGTAAACTTTTCCTTTTTTCGGCGTTTTTCCCAAAGGACTGTTGCCCGTTTCCGATAATCACGGCAGGAATTTGCTTTTTTCTTCTCACAACACCGTTTGTAAAATTGTAAAAATGGCGTGATTTTCCTTTTTTTAATGTATTTTACGGCTTTTCGAAAGCCTTTTTTGGCAGTTTTTGTTTCATTTGTTACAAAAGGCAATACACAATGTTTTGCAAAAACAAGGAAAGGCAAAAGAGATGTTTTGGCAATGTCAAACTTTCCGTTTTTTTTAAAAAAAACGGCATTTTTTTCAAAAACCCTATTGAAAATTTGTTTTTCCCTCTTTATAATATACAATGTAGTGCTGTGGTTTTTCAGCATAATAATCAGCAAAAAAAGTTACAACTCAGGAGGATGCAATGAAAGATGTAATTGTAATCGGCGGTGGCATCGTGGGCTGTTCGGTCGCACGTGAACTGTCAAGATACAAAACGGACATTCTGGTGCTGGAAAGAGGCAACGACGTGTCTGTCGGAACGACAAAGGCTAACAGCGGTATCGTGCACGGTGGCTACGATGCCATGCCCGGCACTTTGAAAGCGCATTACAACATTTTGGGAAACAAAATGTTTGACAAACTTGCGGAAGAATTGGAATTTCCTTTCCGTCGCAACGGATCCATGGTGTTGTGTTTTGACGAAAGTCAAAAGGGCAAATTGCAGGAACTGTACGACCGTGGAATCAAAAACGGCGTACCCGATATGTACATTATCGAAGGCAACGACAAAATCAGAGCAATGGAGCCGTACGTTTCGGAAAAAGCCGTGGCGGCATTGGTTGTACCCAACGGAGGCATTGCATCTCCCTACGAAATGGCAGTAGCCTATGCGGAAAACGCCGCCGAAAACGGTGTGGAATTCCGTTTCCTTTCGGAGGTTGTTTCCGTCAAGAAACAAGGCGACGTGTTTGACGTGGAATGTGCCGACGGTTCGGTGCATCAGGCAAAGGTAGTAATCAACTGCGCAGGCGTCTACGCCGACAAAATAAACAATATGATTTGTCCTGAAAAAATGCACATCACGGCACGCAAAGGCGACTACGTTTTGATGGACAAAACTTGCGGATATCTTGCTTCGCACACGCTGTTCCAACTTCCCACCAACATGGGCAAGGGAGTTTTGGTAACACCCACAACGCACGGCAACATTCTGGTTGGCCCCACGGCTACGGATGTGGAAGACAAGGACGATGTAAGCACAACTGCCGACGAATTGAACTCGGCATTCAACAGAGGACTTATCACCGAACCTTCCCTGTCCCGCAGGAATATAATCACACAGTTTTCCGGTTTGCGTGCTCACCTCGACACCGACGACTTTGTGGTGGGTGAAAGCAGCGTCAGAAACTTCTACAACATTGCCGGTATCGAAAGCCCGGGACTTACCTGCGCTCCCGCAATAGCGGTAGACATTGCAACGCAGGTTGCCACAAGACTTTCTTTGAAAAACAAACTTCACTTTGAGGCAAAACGCAAGGCTATTCCTCATTTTGCCACAATGTCCAACGTGGAAAGAGAAAAACTCATCGAGCGCAACCCCCTGTACGGAAAAATCGTCTGCCGTTGCGAAATGGTAACGGAAGGGGAAATTGTGGAATCCATCCGTCGCCCCGTCGGAGCAAAAGACCTTGACGGCGTCAAACGTCGTACACGTGCCGGCATGGGACGTTGTCAGGCAGGATTCTGCACACCCAGAATAATGGAAATTCTTGCCCGTGAATTGGGCTGCGACATGCAGGACATCACCAAAGGCGGCGGAAAGAGCAACGTAGTAGTGGGGAGGACAAAGTAATGAAAAAGGTTAATCTTGTAATTGTAGGCGGCGGTCCTGCAGGGCTTGCCGCAGCAAAATCCGCCTACGACTGTGGCGAACGTGACATCCTCATTCTGGAACGTGAACCGGAACTTGGCGGTATTCTCAATCAGTGCATTCACAACGGTTTCGGTTTGCACACATTCAAAGAAGAATTGACGGGACCGGAATATGCCGCCCGCTACATAGAACAAGTCAAACAACGTGGAATACAGTACAAACTCAACGCTACGGTAATTGACGTTTCCAACGACAAGGTGGTAACCTACGTTTCCGCACAGGACGGACTTGTTCAGGTGCAGGCAACGGCAATAATTCTCGCATGCGGTTGCCGTGAACGTCCCCGTGGAGCCATCAACACGGCAGGAATGCGTGGCGCAGGCGTATTTTCCGCAGGTACTGCTCAGAAGTTGGTCAATATCGACGGATACCTTCCCGGTAAGGAAGTGGTAATTTTGGGCAGCGGCGACATCGGACTTATCATGGCTCGCCGTATGACTTTTGAAGGCGCAAAAGTCAAGGCTGTCGTGGAAATCATGCCCTATTCTTCCGGCTTAAACAGAAACATCGTGCAATGCCTCAACGACTTTGACATTCCTCTTTACTTCTCGCACACAGTTGTGGACATCAAGGGTAAGGACCGTGTAACAGGCGTTGTCGTTGCGGAAGTGGACGAAAAACTTCAACCCAAAAAGGAAACGGAAACGCTCATTCCTTGCGACACGCTGTTGCTGTCGGTGGGATTGCTTCCGGAAAACGAACTTGCCAAAAATGCGCATGTCGCCCTTTCCAACACTACGGGCGGAGCGGTTGTCGACGAAAACCTCATGACCAACATCGACGGCGTGTTCGAGTGCGGCAACGTGCTTCACGTGCACGACCTGGTGGACTTTGTTTCCGCCGAAAGCGAAAATGCAGGCAAATGTGCTGCCGAGTACATCAAAGGCGCAAAGCCCTGCCACGAAAAATTGACCATAAAATGCACAAACGGTGTGCGTTATTGTGTACCTACAGTGCTCAACAAAGACGAAGTGTACGCCAATCAGAGTTTCAAAATGCGTGTTTCCAACGTGTTCAAAAAGGTGGAACTCGCAGTGCTTGCCGACGGCGTGAAAGTGTTTGGCAGAAAGCGTCCCGTCGTTGCCCCCGGCGAAATGGAAAACATTGTTTTGACGGCAGAGCAAATGAAGGCGTTGAAGCAGGCGTCGGAAGTGGAAATTACGCTGATTAAATAAGGAGAAGCACAATGATTAGAGAAATGATTTGCATAAACTGTCCCATGGGATGTCATCTCACTGTTGACGACAGCGACAAAAACAACATCAAGGTTACGGGCAACACATGCCCCCGTGGAGTAACCTACGCTATCAACGAAGTTACTTCTCCCAAACGCATGGTTACCGGTTCTGTACATGTGGAAAACGGAACAATCCCCATGGTTTCCGTAAAAACCAGAGAGGCTATTCCCAAACATCTCATTTTCCAAGGTTTGGAACTGCTCAAAAACGTTACTTTGAAAGCCCCCGTACATATCGGTGATGTTGCCGTAAGCGACATCTGCGGTTGCGGTGTGGACTTCATCGTTACCAAAAACGTCGATGCCAAATAGACGGGAATTGCTTTTTAAGCAGTGAAAACTGCATTTGGTTGTTGTACAAAAAAAGACAATACGGAGAAAGAAAAATGAAATACATACTTGCTTTAGACCAAGGCACAACAAGTTCCCGTGCCATTGTTTTCGACAAACAGGGCAACATTTTGGGAAAGGCGCAGCAGGAATTTCCGCAAATCTACCCCAAACCGGGTTGGGTGGAGCATGATCCGCACGATATCTACGGTTCGCAGGTAGGCGTCATTGTGGAAGCGCTGATTCGTGCCAATGTATCCGCAACGGACATTGCGGCAATCGGCATCACAAACCAACGTGAAACCACCTTTGTTTGGGACAAAAACACAGGTAAACCCGTGTACAACGCCATTGTGTGGCAATGTCGCCGAACAGCCGACTACTGCGAAAAACTCAAAGAAGACGGGCTTGCCGACATGATTTACGAAAAAACGGGTTTGGTGCTGGACGCTTACTTTTCCGCCACAAAACTAAAATGGATTTTGGACAACGTGGAGGGAGTAAGAGCCCGTGCGGAAAAGGGCGACCTGCTTTTCGGCACGGTGGACACCTACATTATGTGGCAGTTGTCCCGTGGCAGAATTTTCGCCACCGACTACACAAACGCCTGCCGTACAATGCTGTTCAACATTCACACCCTCACTTGGGACGACGACCTTTTGAAGTTGTTTGACATTCCCCGTTGTATGCTTCCCGAGGTACACCCCTCCGGCTACAACTACGGCATGACGGACGAAACATTCATCGGAAGGGAAATTCCCATTTGCAGTGTGGTGGGCGACCAACAGGCAGCGTTGTTCGGACACCTTGCAGTGGAGGAAGGCGACGTCAAAAACACCTACGGCACAGGTTGCTTCCTGCTGATGAACACAGGACACAAACCTGTCAAATCCACCAACGGGCTTGTTACCACTTTGGGTGCGTCGTTGGACGACAAACCTCCCTACGTTTTGGAGGGAAGCGTTTTCATCGGCGGTGCAATCAACCAGTGGTTGCGTGACGAAATGCGCATGATTAAACAGGCGGCGGAAACGGAAAACTACGCCAAAAAAGTACCCGACACCAACGGCGTGTACATTGTGCCCTCTTTCACGGGATTGGGAGCCCCCTATTGGGACCCCGATGCACGAGGCACCATTACAGGCGTTACCCGTGGCACGCAAAAGGAACACTTCATCCGTGCCGCTTTGGAGGCCATCGACTACCAGGTGTACGATTTGGTAAACGCAATGCAGCGTGACGCCAATGTGAAAATCAAAAGCCTCAACGTCGACGGCGGCGCAAGTGCAAACAACTTCCTTATGCAGTTCCAGGCGGACATTCTCAACGCAACGGTGGTGCGTCCCAAGGTTACGGAAACAACGGCTTTGGGTGCATGCTATCTTGCAGGGCTGTGCATCGGCTATTGGAAAGACGTTGCCGATATTCGCGCCAACATCAAGGTAGACAGAGAATTTCAACCCAAAATGACGGACGAACGTCGCCGTGAACTTGTGGAAGGTTGGGCAAAGGCAGTGCGTCAGGCACGTTGCAAGTAGTATTTCAAACAGCAACATTAACAAAAAAACACTTCTTTTGCGGAAGTGTTTTTTGTTGCGAAAAGGCATCTTTGCATTTACAGACGGCGCAATGTGTGGTACAATATTTTGTACACACAGGCGGCGTGTCTGTCAATAGTGTGCACAAAAAATCAAATTACTACAAGTTGCGCCACGCAAAATAAACTACAATGGTGCAATAACGAGGGAACAATGAAAAAAATAGCAATAATCGGCGGCGGCGTAGCAGGACTTTCGGCGGCAGTGTACGCTTTGCGTGCAAATGCCGACGTTACAATGTTTGAACAGTTCGGTTTTGGCGGTCAGACGGCAAATTTGGGCGAGATAGAAAATTACCCTTCCTACAAAAACATAGAGGGTTGGCAACTTGCTTCCAACATGGTGGAGCAGGCAAAGGCGTTGGGCTTGAAAACAGTGCGGGAAAAGGTGCTTTCCCTAACTAAGGGCGACGATTTTGTAATAAAAACAGACAAGGCGGAGTGGCATTTTCCCGCCGTGATTGTGGCGACAGGTACTTCACACAACAAGTTGGGATTTGAGGCTCCCTACGTAGGCAAGGGCGTTTCCTATTGCGCCACATGCGACGGAAATTTCTATCGCAACCGTCCCGTTGCCGTTGTGGGCGGAGGTACGCCTGCCGTAAGAGAAGCCACCTATCTGGCGGATTTGTGCAGCGTTGTGTACGTTGTCGTTCCCGGCGAAAACTTCCGTGCGGAGGAACTTGCCGTCAATCATCTTTTGCAAAAGAGCAACGTCAAGGTTTTGTACAACAGTCAGGTTTCCGTCATACACTGTGACGACGTGGTGTCGGCAATGGATGTTTTCGACGGAAAGGAAAGCAAAACGCTGGAAGTCAACGGAATTTTTGTGGCAATAGGCGCTGCGCCTTCCACGGAATTCATCAATATCGAAGGCGTTGCAAGGCAAAACGGATATCTGGTGGTAGACGACAAACGCAAAACCACCGTTGACGGTTTGTATGCTGCGGGGGACGTTACAAACGGTCCCATGAAACAGATAGTAACCGCCTGCGCCGACGGAGCCATTGCGGGAACTTTTGCCTCGGCGTATTCGGGAATGATTTCCAAAAAACAAAACTAAAATATAAAAAGAAAAACAGCCTAAACAGAAAACAACTCAAAAAATCTTTTGTTGGAAAATTTTACAATTACGCAACTTTACTTTGCAGATAGAAATGTAATGTGTGTCTTACGCAAAATCGCACTGAAAAACATTTTGACACTGTGTTGCAAACTTCCTGACGGCAAAAAGGAAAGGTAAAACTCAAACAACAGGAAAAAGGACAAAAGGTTGTAAAATACAAAAGAACAAAAAAGTACACGGGCAAAATTGCAAATATAAATCCGACGGCAAACCATGCACAGGCAGGTCGCCGGCGTCGGAAGGAAGTACCGAAGAAAAGCATTGGACATTGTGGAGGAACATCTATGAATTTTTTCGGTACGGACGGAATACGTGGAACTTACGGCAGTACCTTGACGGACGGTACTGCCTTTTTGTTAGGCAAAAGCCTTGCCCTTCTCGGTGAGGAGTGTCCGATAGTGTTGATTTGCAGGGACACCCGAATTTCCGGAGAAAACCTTTTCAACGCTTTGGCGCAGGGCGTGTACGACGGAGGGGGCAACGTCATCAATCTCGGCATTTTGCCCACCAACGCAGTGGGGCATTTTGTGCGCAAAATGGGCGGCGACTACGGCGTTATGATTACTGCAAGTCACAATCCGCCGCAGGACAACGGACTTAAAGTGTTTGACAGGTACGGCGTCAAACTTTGCCCTTCCAAACAGGAAGTAGTTTCCCGAATGATGTCGGGGCTGTGTCAGAATCCCGAAATAAAGGGCAAAATTTTCGAGCCTGTTTTTTACGACATAGAAAACATCTACTGCGACGACGTGCTTTCGGCAGTGGATGTGGATTTGTCCAACGTGAAAATTGCGTTGGATTGTTGTTACGGCGCAGGCTACAAGGTGGGGCGCATGCTGTTTTCCCGTGCCAAAGCCAACGTAACGGTGTTTTGCAACAGAAACAACGGCAAACTGATAAACCAGAATTGCGGCGCAACCAACACGTCTTTTTTGTTGGAAAAGATGAAGCAGGGAGATTATTCGTTGGGCTTTGCATTGGATGGCGACGCCGACAGACTTGCAGTGGTGGAAAACAACGTCGTCGTGCCAAACAGTAAAGTGTTTTTTGCAATGGCAAGGTATTTGTCGGAAAAAGGCAGATTGCGCAACAACACCGTGTGCGGAACGGTGCTTACCAACGGCGGAGTGGAATCGGCGCTTAACGGGCTCGGGATACGTCTTTTGCGCAGCGACGTCGGCGACACAAACGTTTTCAACACTATGGTGAAGGAGGGACTCAATTTCGGGGGCGAACAAAGCGGACACTATTTGCTGTGCGACTACACCACAAGTAGCGACGCTTTGATAAATGCGCTGTTTTTGTGCAAAATCTACCGTGAAAAAGGCAGTTTGTTGCAATATGCCTCTCCGTGCGTAGAAATAACAAGCGTCAGCAAAAACATTCCTCTGACGGAAAGCAACATTGCGCTGTGCGACGGCGACAGATTGCAAAACACCGCAGGACGTGTATCGCAACTGTATCCCGATTGCCGTTTGGTACTTCGCAAAAGCGGCACGGAAAACGTGGTGCGTGCCTATGCCGAGGGGGCGCAGGCGCAAAAAGCGGTAGACTGTGTGGCAGCCACCTTTTCGCAAAACGTAAACCGCCTGTGACAACAAAAAAGTATTGACACAGATTGCAGTTTGCAGTACAATTTGCGCATGACCGGATTGTTACTTAAATTGTTTGTAAAAAACTACAAAGATACTGCAAAATCCGACGTTCGAGAAAACGTAGGAAAAATGTCCAGCATCGTCGGCATTGTGCTCAACGTGTTGCTTGCCTCCGCAAAAGTTATCGTGGGGGCGCTGTTCGGGGCATTGTCCGTTTTGGCGGACGGACTCAACAACTTCACCGATTGCGGAAGCAACGTCGTTTCTCTCATCAGTTTGAAGTTGGCAAGCAAACCTGCCGACAGCGAACACCCCTACGGACACAAACGAATGGAATACATTGCCTCCATGATTGTGGCGTTCATCGTACTTATTCTGGCGTTTCAACTTGCGTCGGAAAGCGTAACAAAGGTTGTGGCGCTTGTAAAAGGCGAAGCGGAGAAATTGGAGTTCAGCGTGTGGACGGTGGCGGCGCTCAGCCTTTCCATCGTGGTGAAGTTCTGGATGTTTCTGTTCAACAGAAAGTTGAGCAAGGACTACAACTCTCAACTGCTGAAAGCCACTTCTACGGACAGTTTGTCCGACGTTTGCGCCACAAGCGCAGTGTTGGTTGCGGTAATCGTTTCCAACTTTGCCAACATCAACCTAGACGGAGTGATGGGCGTTGCCGTTTCCGTGGTGATTGCCATTGCGGGAATAAAAATTCTCAAAGGTACGATAAATCAACTGTTGGGCGAAGCCCCCGATGACAAACTGATAGAGGAAATCAACAGACGCATAAAAAGTTTCCCCGGCGTGTACGGAATTCACGACCTCAACGTTCACAATTACGGACCAAACAAGTACTATGCAAGCGTGCACGTAGAGGTGGACTCCTCCAAGGACGTGCTTGCAAGCCACGACCTTATGGACAGTATCGAAAGGGACTTTGCGCAAAACACCGACATCACTTTGGTAACACACCTCGACCCCGTTGTGATAGGCGATCCGGAATTGGACGAGTACAAGCAGGAAGTGGAAAAAATAGTCAAGGATTTGGATACCGATTTTGACATTCACGACTTCCGTATGGTGAAAGGTCCCACGCACATCAACCTTATTTTCGACGTTGCCGTGCATTTCGACACCAAACTTACGTCAAGGGAAATCACCGATTACATACAGGCTCGTGTTTCGGAATTGCACCAAAACGTTTTTGTCGTTCCCACCGTGGAAAAACAGATAAAGCCCGATGGCGACGGAGAAAAACACAAACGCAAAAAGAAGTAAATCAAACGCCCTCTTTCGGGGCGTTTTTTGTTTCTGTAGTGGACATTGTGCAACAAACCGTCGGCAATTTGTTTGCAAACTGCCTGCAAGCGTATTTATATTTTGGGGCGTTTTTGCACACGCATAGTATGTTCATACCTCTGTTTTGCAGATAATATTCAAAAATTTTTACAACGGTGCAAAATTTTTGTCACTTTGAGTTGCAGTGTTATTGCCGAGTAGCGGTTCTCTTTGCCCAAAAAGTTCGTTTTTTGTTTTTCTTTTGCGTTTTTTTTGCGAAAAAATCCTTTGCCGTCATTTGCTTAAAATTTTACGTCTTTTAACTTTGGACTGCAAAAGCAAACTTCAATAAAGTAAGTTGCGGTTTACAACTTTACGGTGCGTTAACATTCGTTTTCTACTGCAAAATTTATCATTCATGTTTTTTTAATTTTATATTTTTCAACTGTAAACAAAAATACGGTTGCCCCCTTGTTTTGCATTTTGAAAAAAAACAAAATAACCCCCTTTGTTCGCCCTTTTTGTCTTTACGGAACAGAGCAAATTTGGTATAATATAAAAAACAAAAAACGAGGTTACAAATGAGTAAGGCTGACATAATTTTTATGCAGAATATGCACGACATAATAGACCACGGCTACTCCGACGAAAATGCACAAGTGCGTCCACACTGGTTGGACGGCACGCCTGCACACACAAAAAAACTGTTTTGCATTGTAAACAGATACAACTTGCAGGAGGAATTTCCCGTAATCACATTGCGACGCACGGCATTCAAAAATGCCGTAGACGAATTGTTGTGGATTTGGCAAAAGAAAAGCAACAACGTTCACGACCTTCATTCCCACATTTGGGACAGTTGGGCGGACGAAACGGGAAGTATCGGCAAGGCCTACGGCTATCAGTTGGGCGTCAAGCACCGCTACAAGGAAGGAATGTTCGATCAGGTGGACAGGGTACTGTACGACCTCAAACACAACCCTGCAAGCAGACGTATCATCACCAACATTTATGTGCACAGCGACCTTTCGGAAATGCATTTGTATCCTTGTGCCTATTCTGTAACGTTCAACGTTACCGACGGAAAACTCAACGCCATTCTCAACCAACGTTCCAACGACATGGCTGTTGCCAACAACTGGAATGTGGTGCAGTACGCCGTGCTTGTGCACATGTTTGCGCAGGTTTCCGGCTTGCAGGTTGGGGAACTCGTGCATGTAATTGCCGACGCTCACATCTACGACAGGCACATTCCGCAGGTAGAAAGAATGTTGCAAGGCACGCCGCTTCCCGCTCCGAAGTTTGTAATAAACAAGGATATCACCGATTTCTACAAGTTCACCGTGGACGATGTGGCTTTGGAAAACTACCAATTTCAGCCTTTTTCTGAAAAATTCGAGGTGGCAATCTGAAAAATGTTTCCTCTTCGGAAATTTGCGTGAATTTGCAGTGCGTGTTTGATGCTTTCTCATGCGTTTTGCAAAAATTTGTGTAGCACGACATTTCTCGCTCTTAGCAACGAAAATCAACGTCGTTTTTTGCGTTGTCCGTTCAAAAACTTGCACGTTTTGCAAAAATCGGCGTTTGGCAAGCAAAAAATCATGCGCAGACAATGCAATTTTTCCGAAATTGCCTAAAAGCCGAAACATTCGCCGTGTTGTGCTCTTATGCATGGGGAAAGTTTGTCGTGCAGGTCATTTTCAGTTTTGAAATGCGAGGTTAAAATGAATACAATCGTAGTTGTTGATAAAAATTGGGGAATAGGCAAAAACAACGATTTGCTTTTCCGCCTGAAAAAAGATATGAAGTTTTTCCGTGAAACCACCACGGGAAAAGTTGTGGTAATGGGTGCAAACACCTTTTTGAGTTTTCCTTCGGGGGCGCTTCCAAACCGTGTAAATATCGTGCTGGATTCCTCCGGCGCAAAGCACGACGGTACAATTTCCGTCGACAGCGTGGACAAACTCAATGCCCTTTTGCGCAATTACGACAGCAACGATATTTTTGTGATAGGCGGTGCTTCCTTCTACAAACTTATGTTGGACAGATGCAGCGTGGCTTACGTTACCAAGGTAGACGCCGACGGCGATGCGGAAGTGTTTTTCCCCAACCTCGACCAAAAGGAAAACTGGCATCTGGAAAGTCAGTCGGAAAACATATCTGACGGAAACTACAACATCTCATTTTGCCGTTACGTCAACGACAAGGTGGAAAACCAACGGTAAATTTTCAGAAAAAACTCCCTTTTTCGGAAGTTTTTTGTCATATGCAGAATATTTTTGCTTAAATTGTTGTTTATTCACGGCAACAAACGTTGTCGTGAATTCACGTCAAGTTTTTTCGCCTTTGTTTGCCTTTGTACAACGGTTATTCAACTGTACTATCGCCGTTTTTTGTTGAAAAAAATCTCAAAATATGCTAAAATCGCAGTATAGTGCAAATTTTGGTATCAGTCAGCAAGGAGAAAACATATTAACAAATGAAAATCAATAAAAACGGTAAGGATACGGAAAAACAGTCGGCAGAGCCTGTTGCCGAACAGCAGCGGGAATTGCAACCCGTCGGCGAAGAGCAGGTTGCATTGCAGTCGGACAAGATGCGCAACAAGCCCATCGGTAAACTTTTGCTGGAAATGAGTTTGCCGGCAATTTTTTCCATGCTTGTGCAATCTTTGTACAACATTGTAGACTCTCTTTTCCTCACCAACATTACCTATGTTGAGGAAGGCTACAAGGGACTTAACATCGGCAAAGACTCTTTCAACGCCGTAAGCATAGTAATGCCTATGACAATGTTTGTAACGGCAGTGGCAATAGGTATCGGCGTCGGTGCAAACGCTTACATTGCACGCAAACTTGGCGAGGGCAACCGAGAAAGTGCCAACAAGGGTGCAAAAACGGCAATAGTTATGGCTTTGTTTGCATGGGCAATAATGGCGGTAATGGCTTTCACCCTTTCACGTCCCTTTGTGCAGGCATTCGTTAACGACGGAAATGCCACCGACGTCAATTACGTTGTGGAAAAGGGAACAATGTACCTCACCATCTACATGGCGGCAAGCGGCGGCGTTACGCTGGATATCGTCAGCGCACGTATTTTGCAGGCTACCGGCAACATGAAAGTTCCCATGATAAGCCAACTTATCGGTGCCGTTACCAACATCGTGTTGGATGCGCTGTTCATCATGGTGTTCAAAATGGGCGTTTTCGGCGCAATTTTGGCAACGGTGATAGGTCAGTGGTTTGCCGCCTCTTTCGATTTGGCGTTTTTCATCTTCAAAAAACAGGACGTGTCCATTTCTCTCAAAGGCTTCCGCTTCAATGCGCATTACTTCGCACGTATAGCCAAAATAGGATTGCCCGCCCTTGTTATGAACGCCATGAGTTCCGTTGTTACCATTATTCTCAACGTTATGTTGCGTTCCTACACAAACGGAATCACCGTTTTGTCTGCGTACTTCAAGGTGCAGTCCTTTATCTTCATGCCCGTGTTCGGACTCATGCAGGGAACAATGCCTATTCTCAGTTACAACTACGGCGCAAACTTGCGAAAGAGGTTCAATTCAACATTCAAACTTTCGCTGTCCATTGCATTGGGCGTAATGACGCTGGGGACGTTGCTTTTCCAATTGTGTCCCGAATTGCTGATGTCGATATTTGAAAGTAAGACGGTGTCGCAGGGGCAAACGTGGGAACAGTTGCAACAGGAAAATATGCTTTTGGTGCGAGAAGGTGCCTACGCTTTCCGTTGTATCAGCATTTCCTTCATACCGGCTGCATTCAGCATTTTGCTGATAAATATGTTGCAAAGCATCAACTGCCCCGTTTCCAGTTTGCTTTTGAGCCTTTCTCGTCAACTCATTTTCCTTATTCCTTCGGCAATACTTCTCAACATGTGGTGGGGACAGGAAGGTATCTGGTTCTGCTACCCGTTTGCAGAAATTTTGTCAATTTTGGTGTATATTGCTTTTGTAATAAAAGACTACAAAAAGCAGTTTGCCTACAAGGAACAGCAGTACAGCCAACATTTGTTGGGGTAGGGCAATAAGAAAAAACTTTTTGACGCAAATTTTTTCACCCGTCAGCAAGAAAAAGGTTCTTTTTGTCGGAAAATCGTTTTCCAATCAACAAATTTGCCTTCCAATGTGTGCTGTTGTTTCAAAATATTCAAAAAATTTTCTTACATTTTCTGCCCAAAACGCCGTAACGTTACGGCGTTTTTTTGTTTGTGAAACACTTTTCAAAGCGAACGTGCGATTGCTCGGCAGGCGGTCGTTTCTTTAAGTGCGCAAATTTGTGTTTCGGCGTTTTCCGTAGGGATACGCCGTTTACGCAGTTTGTGCGACAACCCCAAAACTTGGCGTGTAACGGCAAACGATTTAATTGAAAATTGTGTTTTCCGTCAAAGTTATCAAGAAAGCACCGCAAGATTTTCAATTTTACACACAGACATAGAAATACGCAAATCACCACAAACTTTCGTTTTTGCTACACAAAGCCGATCCGTCACATTTTCGTTGTAATTTTTCCCGAAAAATCATAGCAACAACACACCGTTGCAACTCGTCGCACATATGTTTCCGTTCAGTCTGCGGTAACGGTTCAAGCAGTTGTTGTCGTACAATTTCCGATAATTCGTCGTAAACACAAATGAAGTTTGGTTGTCTGTTGTTGTCCGTTAAGTCAATATCATGTCTGCTTGCAAGTTCATTTGAGGCAGGAGCAAATCTTCTTGTCTTCTAATTTGTTGTTGCTCTTCATAAAATTTACAAAAAGTATTTCGGAGGTGCGCATTTTTGACGCAACCACAAATGGACTACAAAAGGGGGCTTTCCTCGGCGGAAGCGTCCCAACGACTTGCCAAACAGGGCAAAAACGTAACAACGGGCGGTAAAAAAAGTAGTTTTGTCAAAAAGTTTTTCAGTCAGTTTGGCGATTTGATGATAATAATTCTGCTTGTTGCCGCCGCTCTTTCCTTCGGGCTGGCATTGTACAGCGGTGAAAAAGCCGACATGCTGGAACCTGTAATAATAGTTGCCATTGTGTTGGCAAACGCTTTTTTGGGGGCTTTTCAGGAGTACCGTGCGGAAAAATCACTTGACGCCCTCAAAAAACTTACTTCCCCCAAAACAAAAGTGGTGCGAGACGGCAACGTAATTCTTTTGGAAAGTGAGAATGTAGTTGTCGACGACGTTTGCGTTTTCGAAGCGGGCGACGTGGTGACGGCAGACTGTAAGTTGCTTAACTGCGAAAGTTTTTTTGTCAATCAGTCGGCTTTGACGGGGGAAAGCACCCCTGTGGAAAAGCGACAATCATTTTCTCACGGCAAACGTTCCGACACAATTTACAGCGGAAGTTTTGTAACCAACGGCAGATGCACTGCACAGGTAACCGCCACAGGCAGTAACACCGAACTGGGCAAAATTGCCAACTTTCTTGCCGATTCCAAAGCCGTTCTCACCCCGTTGCAACAAAAGTTGAAGCAACTTTCCAAGGTTATAGGGATAGTGTGCCTGTCCGTGTGTTTTGTTGTGCTTGTCGTAGGCTTTGTAAAGGGCGTCAGGGCAATGAAACCGGGCGATACGCTGACGGCTGTGTTTGTAAACATTTTTCTCACCTCCGTTTCTTTGGCTGTTGCGGCAATTCCCGAAGGTTTGCCTGCCGTCGTAACGGTGGTGCTTGCCAAAGGCATTGAAAAAATGGCGGCGAAAAATGCCGTTGTCAAAAGGCTCACGGCGGTGGAAGCGTTGGGAAGCGCTACCGTCATTTGCAGCGACAAAACAGGCACTCTCACGCAAAACAAAATGTCGCTTGTGGGAATGTACGACGGCAAGTCCTACCGTCGTGCGGCGCAAATTCCGCAAGAGGACGCAAACTTTCAGGCTTTTTGCTGGTGTTGCGATGTGGTAAAAAACGACGAGGGGTGGTTGGGCGATCCCACCGAAGTGGCAGTGGCAAGCCTTATGCAAAAACCGAATTTCGCCCTTCGTCTGTTTGAAATTCCCTTTGACAGCAACAGAAAACTTATGACTGTCGTCGTAAAGCACAACAACCGATACTTTGCCGTTACCAAGGGCAGTTTTGACGCCATGAAAAATGCCTGCAATTACGATGTGTTTCAAAAACACTACAACGTGTATGCAAAAAAGGGTCTGCGTGTGTTGGCACTTTCCGTCAAAGAGGTGCGGCACGATTTTTCCAAAAGCCTTGCGCTGGAAAATTCCCTCAACATCACCGCTCTGTTCACTTTGGCAGATCCGCCCAGAAAGGAAGTTTTCCGTGCCGTGGAAATGTGCAAAAGCGCAGGAATCCGCCCCGTAATGATAACGGGGGACAGTTTGCTTACGGCGCAGGAGATTGCCAAAAATCTAGGCATTCTGCAACAGGGCGACATGGCAGTGGACGGCGAAACGCTGCAAAGTTGGTCGGACAGTCAACTTGCCCGAAACGTCGGCAAAATTGCCGTGTATGCCCGTGTTACACCGTCGGATAAGTTGCGGATAGTCAACGCCTGGAAAAGCGTAAACGCCGTTGTGGCAATGACGGGGGACGGCGTAAACGATGCGCCCGCACTCAAAAATGCCGATATCGGTTGCGCCATGGGAAGCGGCACGGAAGTTGCCAAGGACGCATCCGACATCATTCTTGCCGACGACAACTTTGCAACAATCGTAGACGCCGTATCGTTGGGCAGAAGCGTGTACCAAAACATCAAAAAGGCAGTAACCTACCTGCTAACATGCAACATAGGCGAAGTGCTTTCGGTATTTGTGGCGTTGCTTATATGGGACGTTTCGCCCCTTTCGGCAATGCAACTGCTGTGGATAAACCTGGTAACGGACGGTTTGCCCGGTCTTGCCCTTGGCATCTACAAGCAGGAAGACGACGTAATGAAAATTCCCCCCAAAAAAGCAGGCGAAACCTTTTTCAGCGGCGGCGGAGGCAGGCGGATTGTGCTGGGCGGAATACTTTTTGCCCTTTCAACGCTTGTGGGATATGCCGTGGGAAACAGTGTGGACAGCGCATCTGCGTCCACAATGGCGTATCTCATTTTGTCCCTTTCCCAACTGATTTTCGTGCTGGAAATACGCAGCCGTCACAGTATTTTTCGAGGGGGAATAACGGCGTTTATGGCTGTAAGTTTTGCAGTGTCGGTGGTAATGGTGTTTGCAGTTGCCTTGGTGCCTGCTTTGCAAGGACTGTTCGGATTGACGCAGTTGCCGTGGCAAATGTATCTTGCTGCGTTGGCACTTTCCACCCTGCCTTCTTTGGCGAGGGAATGTTACCATCTTTTTTACTTTTTGAAGAAAAAAGCCGTAAAGTAGGTAGTGTTTATCAAAGTATTTGTTGTAAGTCCTTGAAAAAAGTGCTGTAATTTGATACAATACAATGAGAAATTTTTTGCAGAAGGTATCAAATGCAAACGGAAACACTTCAAATGGTTCTTGACAACGCCTATATGTACGCCAGACAACTGCGTGTGCCTGCATTCAAGGCGGAGCATGTGCTGTATCAGTTGTCGGTGGTGGACAGTGATGCCAAAAAAATGTTGGAAGAATTCGGTCTTACCAAAGACAATCTCGGTCTGATACGTACAGGCAGGGGCGGTCCTCTTACCGATTCCAAAGAGGTGCAGGAGTTGGTGGCACGTGCAACGTTTTTTTCGCAGTCTTTCGGGCAAAAGGACGTAACATGCACGCACGCATTGCTGGCAATACTCAGCATGCAGGACAGTTACGCCTACGACAAGATAAGGTTTTTGTTGCGACAAAGGGGCAAAACCCCGCAGGAAATGTACCAACGAGTACTGAAAACCTGTCCCAACTGGGAAAAGATAGGCAACTTCACACGCAGTCCCGTTGTAACTCCCGTTGCACGGGCGGAATCCGACGACGGTTTACACAGGGAATTTGACAGTGTGGAGGGAGAAAGAGCCAAAAACCTCGACAAACCGCAAACAAGCGCCATAGAATTCGGCTTTGACCTCACCGAAAAGGCTTTGGCAGGGGGATTCGACCCTGTAATAGGCAGAGAAACGGAAACGGCACGTGTTGTGCAAACGCTCACAAGACGCACCAAAAACAATCCCGTGCTTGTGGGAGAAGCGGGCGTAGGCAAAACTGCCGTTGTGGAAGGTTTGGCAATGGCAATGTCGCAGGGGCACGTTCCTGCGGAGTTGCAGGGCAAACGTCTTGTGGAGTTGGACCTTGCCGGTATGGTGGCAGGCACACGTTACCGTGGCGACTTTGAAGAGAGGTTGAAACGTGTCGTGTCGCAGGTTATTGCGGCAGGCGACGTAATTCTTTTCATAGATGAAATACACAATCTGGTGGGTGCCGGCGGTTCGGCGGAAAGGTCGATGGACGCAGCGGAAATACTCAAACCGGCGCTTGCCCGAGGACAGTTGCAAATTGTCGGCGCAACAACCACGGCGGAGTACAGCAGATACATCGAGTCCGACCCTGCTTTGGAAAGGCGTTTTCAACCGATAACCGTCAACGAGCCTTCCCCCGAAATGGCAATAAAAATTGTTTCGGGGGTAAAATCCAAGTACGAAAAGCACCACGGCGTGCAAATAACGGAAGAGGCCATTCGTGCCGCAGTGTTGCTGTCCGTAAGGTACATCAACGACAGATATCTTCCCGACAAGGCTTTCGACGTCATCGACGAAGCGTGCAGCAAACTGAAAATAAAAACTTTTGCCGTGCCGCAGCGTTTGGTGCAGTTGTCGTCGCAACTGAGCGAACTCAAACGCAAGCGTGACGTTGCCCTTTCTTTGCACAACACCGAAGAGGTGGAGGCAATAAACAAAAAATTCAACGAAGTGTATTTTTCCTACGAATTCGAGCAATCGGCGTATGAAGAAAAACTTGCGCAGCACAAGTGCCAACTGACTGCGGAGGACGTAAAAGCGGTAATTTCACAAATGACAGGTGTGCCTGTAACGCAAATTTCACGTGAAGAGCGTGACAAACTTGTGCATTTGGAAGAGGAACTGCAAAAGCGTGTGATAGGTCAGCAACAGGCGGTGCGTGTTGTGGCAATGGCGGTGCGCAGGCAACGTGCCGGTTTGAAAGACCCCAACAAGCCTATCGGAAGTTTCATTTTCGTGGGACCGACGGGAGTGGGAAAAACGGAACTCACCAAAGCGCTTGCCGAAAGTCTGTTTGGCGATTCCAACGGCGTGATTCGTGTGGATATGTCGGAATACATGGACAAGCAGTCCACTGCCAAGTTGATTGGTGCGCCCCCGGGATACGTCGGCTACGAGGAACGTGGCTACCTGACGGAACAGGTTCGCAAAAAGCCTTACAGCGTGGTGTTGTTTGACGAAATAGAAAAGGCGCATCCCGATGTGTTCAATTTGCTTTTGCAAATACTTGACGAAGGACGTCTCACCGATTCTCACGGCAAGACGGTGGATTTCAAAAACACCGTAATAATCATGACCAGCAACATAGGCGTTGGCGACCAGCAAATAAAAATAGGTTTCGGACAAAGCAACGACTACACAGCCATGCGTGACAGCGTGGAACGTGCCTTGAAAAACTTTTTCCGTCCGGAATTTCTCAACCGTGTGGACGAAGTGGTGGTTTTCAACTATCTGGGCGAGGCGGAGGCGTTGAAGATAACGGAACTGCTTTGCTCCAATTTGCACAAGCGTCTGCAAGGCACCGTCAATCTGAAATTCACCGACAAAGCGGTGCGAGCCATTGCCAAGGCGGGATTTGACAAGGAGTACGGCGCAAGACCTCTCAAACGCACCATTCAGCGTAAGGTGGAGGATGCGCTTGCGGAAAAAATACTTTTGGGAGAAGTGCATCAGGGCGACACCGTCGTGGTGGACGCCATCAGTGACGCAATAACCTTCCGCAGGTAGCAACGCAACATTTCCCGTCACTGTTTTTCACTACCGTATTTGATTTTTTGATACAAATTTGTGTGTTCGACGCCACAAGACATAAACTTGCGGCGTCGTTTTTTATGGCTACATGCACAGTGATTGCTGTTTTCGTGCAAAAAGTGCAAGGATTTTTTGTGTGAAAACAGACAATTTTTTATGAGCCGTCAAATGTCTTTTGTGTCTTTGGCAACACTATTCTGTTGCAAATTTTTGTAATGTAAAGTTTTTTGTATAACGTAAAGTTTTTTGTTTTTCCAAACGGTTTTCAAAAACTTTTCACAAATGTTTTTTATCACAGGACAGTTTTTGAAAGCATAGCAGGTGCTTTTTGCAATGAACGGTAAAAAGTCTTTTGTATTTTTGGTAACACAATTCTGTTGCGAATTTTTGTAATGTAAAGTTTTTTGTAATGTGAAGTTTTTTGTTTTCCAAAACGTTTCTGCAATTGGTTTTTACGGTACAAGTATTTTTGCGAAAACCCCCTTTTTTCATTGCGTAAAGCGTCAAATTTTCAGGAATTACTTTTGGAAGTATACGGTGATTACTGCAAGTGAGAAGTTCAGCGGGACAAGCCGTTTGGCAAAACAGTTGAAAGTTGCTGTCGGAAAATGGCTGTATTTTTTTGCAACGTGTCGGAAAAAACGGTACAATATCCCCTTTTTTTGCCCTTTGGGGGATTTTCTTTACAAAATTTGTGGCGTACAAGACACTTTTTTTGTCTTTACTATTGAATTTCACCAAAGTTATGATATAATTATTGTAGGAGAAAGGCTTTCTTTTTCCAAGAAAAGTCGGAGGTATGGCTATGAAACTAGAAATTACATCCAAAAACTATCGTGTAACTGACAGGTTGGAACACATTCTGACCACCAAACTCAAAAAGTTGGACAAGTATTTCCCCGACAGCGACACTCCTTGCAAAGTTGTCTTGACGGATCTCGGCAGACAATGCAAAATGGAAATTTCCATCACCTATCACGGCACTTACATACGTTCGGAAGTCGTTGGCGACACGATGTACTACAATATCGATTCCTGCCTTCCCAAGTTGGAAAGGCAACTTGTCAAGCACCGTGAAAAACTCAACAAATCTCACAAAATGCCCGAACGCCCCACGGAATACGAATTTGTTTCCGACGTGGAGGTGGAGCCGGTACAAATAGCCAAAACCAAGCGTTTTGCGGTGGACCGCATGTCGGCTTTGGAAGCGGCGGAAAATCTGGACATGTTGGATCACGATTTCTACCTGTTTGTCAACGAGGAAACAGGCAACGTCGAAGCGGTTTATCGCCGCAAAGACGGAACAATAGGTTTGTTGCAACCTTTTGTGGCATAATTTAATTACGGAGTAAAGATATGAACGTACTGACAATTCTTGCAGAGGGGTTTGCCGATTCCAGTTTTGCAAGATTATTCACCGAAATGCAGGTGTTGCCCATGGTGCTTTTCATTGTGGGTTTCATCTTCTGCGCAATCGAGGTGTTTGTGCCGGGATTCGGATTTTTCGGCATAAGCGGCACGATAATGGTTGTTGCAGGCATTGTAATCCGTCTTTTGCAGGACGGCGACGCCATGATGCTTTTGTACATGATAACAATTTCTCTGTTGTTTTTCTTCCTGCTGTTTTTCGTATTCAGCAGGTTGGTCACCAAAGGAAAACTCAGCAAAACGGCTTTGTTCAACGTGGGCACCGCCGTTTCGGAAGAAAAAACGGAAGGTACAAAAGACTTCACCTACCTTTTGCAAAAGGAAGGCGTTGCTCTCACCGTGTTGCGTCCTGTCGGCAAGGCTAATTTCGGCGGAGAAGTTGTGGACGTTGTTGCACGTGACGGTTTCATCAACGAAGGTGAAAAAGTGGTGTGCATTCAGGTGGAAGGACAACGCATAGTTGTAATAAACAAACAAGGAGAATAACACATTATGATGGCTTTACTTTTTGCAAATCCAACCGCAATCAATTTCCCCTCCTGGGCGATAGTACTGATAGTGGTGGCAGTTTTGCTGTTGCTTTTGTTGCTGTTTTTGCCGATAGGCACCTACTTCATTGCAGCGGTAAGCAAGGCTCACGTTTCCATGGGAAGACTTGTCGGTATGAAAATGCGTCGTATCAAGTACAAAATGCTGGTAGACGTCTACATTCGTGCCCGCAAAGCAGGTCTTACAATCAACATTTCGGAATTGGAATCTCACGTTATGGCAGGCGGTAACGTCAGTAATGTGGTAAACGCCCTTATTTCCGCCCACAGCGCCAACATCGAATTGTCCTTGCAATCGGCAAAGGCAATCGACCTTGCAGGACGTGACGTGCTCAATGCCGTCAAAGTTTCCGTAAACCCCAAGGTGATTGAAACGCCCATCATTTCCGCCATTGCCAAAAACGGTATCGAACTGCGTGTAAAGGCAAGGGTAACGGTGCGTGCCAACATTGCCCGTCTTATCGGCGGTGCAGGCGAGGAAACAATCATTGCACGTGTCGGCGAAGGTATCGTAACAACGGTAGGCTCGTCGGAAACGCACAAAGAAGTGTTGGAAAATCCCGATTCCATTTCCAAAACAGTACTCAAAAAGGGACTTGACGCAGGTACTGCCTACGAGATTTTGTCCATCGATATTGCCGATGTGGACGTCGGCAGAAACATAGGTGCGCAGTTGCAAATGGATCAGGCGGAAGCGGACAAACGTATTGCGCAGGCAAACGCCGAGGAACGCCGTGCAATGGCAGTTGCTACGGAGCAGGAAATGAAGGCTCACACACAGGAAATGCGCGCCAAGGTTGTGGAAGCGGAGGCGGAAGTTCCCCGTGCAATGGCGGAAGCGTTCCGCAGCGGACGTTTGGGTATCATGGACTACTACAACATGCAAAACATACAGGCGGACACCGCAATGCGCAATGCAATTTCCGGCAGCGGCGAAGGCGGCAAAGGCAGTAAAAAATAGGTGATAAAATGATTGTGGCAAACACAGTGCTGTGTGCAGGTGAAATATGGGCACTTGTTCCTGTAATTTTCATTGCAATAGTCGTTGTTGCGGTGGCGGTGGCAGTTCCTGCACTGAAAAAACTTGTCAACAGTCAAAACGTCCAAAACGTAGTTGACAAAGCAGACAGGGTAATACAAGAAATTGCGCCGAAGTACAATCGCACGACAAGAAAAGCCAATTCGGGCAGGACAAGTGGTGCAACAGATGTCAAAAAGACGCAAAGTACAATCACTTTCCCCACCGATCACACCCATGCAGGACAGGAAGTTGAACACTACGAAAAAATTGTAGGCTCGTTGGGCGAAGTAAGCGACGAAGGTTGCGACGAATTGGAAGGCGTACGCCTCATTGCTCACGATCTTGCCTACGACGGCGAAGAAAGCAACAGGGATTACACCGAAGTCGCCAAAATAGTGGTGTTGGGCGATGTCATCAACAATCCCCGTTTCAAAAAACCCTTTGGAAGACGCTGACAAAAACGAGTTGCCATTCAATGTCAACTGTTTTTGCACAGGTCAACCACATCAGTATTTGTTGCAATGCTAAATGTGAAAAAAAAGACATCTTTCGGGATGTCTTTTTTTTGTTTTTATTGTGCGGTACGGTGCAACGTGTTTTCAGACGGACGCCGTGTTTTCACGGTTGGAAATTTGATAGATTCATTTTGCGTTATTGTTGTCTTCCCGATTAGTAGTTGGTAACGGCAAAATGTAACTGCTGAAAGGGCCTTGCCGCTATTTCAAAATTTTGCAGCGGCGGACTGAGATTCGGTGCAGTATCCCGAAAAACCGATGTTATTCAAAACCAACGTGCAACAAAATTTAGTGTGTTCCGATTGTAACGCACGCAACGGCAAATTCCGCCGATTTCTGCGTCGTTTCGTTTGCCTTCAAAAATTCACTTTTGCTGTTTGTCGCCGTGAAGATAACTGTCCACAAGGGCAACGTATTCTTCCTCGGTAATAGCATGCGTTTGCAGTAGCAGACGAAGTTTTTGTATCTTTTTCAACGTTTGTGGCGTTATCGTTTCTACGTTGCCGTAAGTGCTGTCGGTAATGTCGCTTACGGTGAAATGTTGGGTAAGATAGGGCTGGTCTTCTGCGGAATAGGTCGCTGCGTCTTGTTGTTGTGTTGTTACGTTTTGTGCCGTCGTGTCGGCAGGTTTGACGTTTTCAATCTGCACAGCATTTTTCGCAGTGTCTTGCCGTGTCGGTTGCTCTGGGGCCGTTTCTTGCATAACTTCCGTTGTTTGCCGAGTGTTGGGTTCATCCTCTTTCACGGTGTGTCGTTGAGTTATTTCGTCTGTTGCCGTTGGAGTAGTCGTTTGCGTTTGTTCTTCGTCCTGTTCGGGCAAAGCATTTTCCGTAAGTTCTTCACTGGCGTCCTCCTTTACTTGCAACTTTGCCTGTTCGTGCAATAGCAAAAGGGTTTGGCTTTCGGGCCTTTTTAGAAGTACGGCGACAATGTTCAACGCAAACAGTATCAGAAAGTTGCACAAAAAGGTTAACGAAAGGGAAAGAGAGGGGATGTTGTAGGTGATGCTCGTCATCAACAAAAAGGACAGTGTAGACACGGTAGCACCCACTACAATAATTATGCTGGCTACAGTGTGGCGAAAGCGTTTAACTCTCGGCTTTGCAAACAACATTGCCACTCCCACAAAAATAAGCAATGCAGGAAGTGCAAATGCCAAAAATATCACTACGGCACGTCCTGTTTTAACGTTAGAGGCGGTGGGCATGCGTGAAGCGGCATTGTTTACAATTTCAATGAGATTTTGTGCAATTTCGGGAAGTTTCACGTTAAGAAACTGCAAACTTGCAACACAAGCGACTGTAAGTAAAAACAGCGCAAAAAGCAGCGAATACACTGCGGCAATTATCTGAAAAATTCTTTTCGGGTACATGTCTACCTCTGTGTTTGTTGATACACAAATTATAAACGCTTTACGCTTTTTTTGCAACATTTTTCTTAAAATACCAAATGTGGGTGAAAACCTTCAATTTCCCGCAATAATTTAGCAATTGTGTACAAAAAAGGCATTCCCTTGCGGAAATGCCGTATTGTAACTAATTATACGCATGCTGTAAGTGCTTTTTTTGCGGTAGTGCAAACACCGTCTTTGAAAAACACAAAATCGGTAATTTCGGCAACTAACCTTTTCCCGTGTTGTTTGAACTTAACAAAACTGATTGCTTTGTACAAAATTTTATTGTACGTCTTTGTTTTTTCGCATCAAAATGTTTTTCGCAACCGTTGACGCTTGGCTGGCTACTTTTGACGTAAAATTTCGCCGTTATTGACAACAACGTTCTGCACAAAGTAGTTGTGTTTGTCCATGCCTACAAGAACGATATTTCTCACCTTCACGGCATGTGTGCCGACATCGGCGGCGTCGAATTTCACTTCAAGATTGCCTATCGCTACGCTGTCGCCTTCCACAACCCCCTGCAATTCTCCGAGTTTGGCAATGTCCGCCTTGGTAGTGCCGTCGTACGTTTTGTTTTGAACGGTAAGACCTTGCAAAGTCAGCCCTTTCGGCAAAACTTCAACACACACTTCGCCCTCCACCGTGTAGTTTTTGCAGTTTGTGCCTTCAATGCAAATGCTGTTTCCGTCCAGAATGTACTTCCCTGCATTTTTGCAAGGCAACTGTGTGTTTTTCAACAGCACCTGCACATCGTCGCCAAAAACGACGCCTTCAATTTTCAACTGCGTGTTGTCCAAATTTGTTGTACCGTCGTAAACTTTTTGCACCGTTTCGGTAATTTTCAGTTGTTTGGGCAACACCGTCAAAGTTGCGTCCGCAGTTTGCACGTCGTAGCCTTCGCATTGAAAAGGCAACACGGAAATTTTCCATTCTCCGCACTGTGTACCGTCGTTTTCCGCAACAAGTTGAATTTTGCAACCGAGTTTTTGCAATGTGTCCCCCGGAAGCAGTCCGCTTGTTTCAAAAGTCAGCGCGGGTGCCGTCGTTTCGCCGTAGGTAACGATAACGTCTTTGGCACGCACTGTAAGCAGTGGCCTTAGCACCTCAACGGTAACGCTTTGGTTGAATCTGCCTGCAACAACCCTCACGGTGCTGTTGCCCGTTTTGTCGAAGGTGCAGGCAAAATCGGCGTTTTGTCCGTCGTAGTTGTAACTGTCTTTCTTTACATTGTCCACGTACCATGTTACCGTTTCGCCCTTTTTCACCTTGTCCGTACGGTAGGAAAACACCTGCGTTTTCCCCTGTCTGACTTCTCCTTCATAGGTAATTTTTCCCACTGTGCGGCTTCCCGCAAGTACCATTATGGTGGCAAACAGCGCAAACATCAGCGCAACGCAAAATATTGCCAAAATCACGTCTTTTGTCGTTTCGTTTTTTTGTTTTACAGGCGTTTTGCTCATAATTTTCCTCCGTGCAACTAGTATGTTTGTTTTTGTGCGGTATATACGTGCCAAAAACGCCACGTCGGCAGTGCCGTGTTCGGAAACAGGCACGGCTTCGGCACAAAATGTATTGTTAAATCGTGCAAAGTTTCGTTTTCCACTTTTCCCCTTTACAAGTTGTTTTGTCGGGTAGTTTGTTTGTGCCTCGACATGGCAAAGCCAAGCAAAATGCCCAAACAGTGCAAACATCTTTCGTCACATTGCAAAAATACGTTTCAACTTTTTTTCAACGGCAGCAATGTCAGCGGTAGCCGTGCAATTGGCATGCGGACGTCAAAGTTTTTTGTCTTTTTTGTGCAAAATTTTTTTTGCATTGTCGCCAAAAAACGACATTTGTTGCAAAAGCAAATTTTTATTGCTTTTTTTAACGAATAATGTCAGTTATTTTTCATAAAAAATATTGAAAAATAAAAACATAGGTGTTACAATATAAATGTTACTTACATTTCCGTTTTTATTGTCAAAGTGAAAGAGGGTAAAATGCGTAAAGACATGGGCAACTCTGCAATGTATGAAACGCACGGGGAAACTGTCCCCGCCTTTGTCAACGGAAATTTTTGCATTCAACCGCAACAAACAAGGTAGTTTGTGCGGTTTTTTTTGTTAAAGGAGATAAGGGACATGAAAAAACTGTTGAAGATTTTTGCCGTCATGTTCATCGTTTCCGTAGCACTTCTTGCCGTGGCGGCTTATGTGCCAAACGGCGATGTTGCGGATGCGGTAACGGCTGACTGCACCCACGAGTATTTGGAAGTAGTCTTGGCACAGCAACCGTCATGCACGCAGAAAGGCTGGCTGGAACATTACACCTGCACATTGTGCGGAAAGTATTTTGTAAAAGTTGGCGAAGACATGGTGGAAGTTGACCGGGAAGACATTTCCAGCCCCGTTCTTGTGCACAAGTGGAGCGATTGGTTTGTAAAACCTGCCACCTGCACGGAAGAGGGCGGCGAAATGCGTTACTGCGCACTGTGCGGAAAAACGGAACACCGTGGCGACACTATCGTTGCGGGGCACACGTATGGAAATTGGACAATCGTTACCAATCCCACTTTGGAATCGATCGGTAGTGCAACACATTATTGCATCAATGACGGCTGCACGCACAGCGAAACAGTGGATATTCCCACACTTTCCGACACGGCAACATGGACAGTTAAAAACACAACACAATCCACCTGCACGGTAGCGGGCAACACAGTGTACACATCCATGTACGGCGAAGTAACGGTTACGTTGCCTCTTGCCAAACACACCGAGGAAACAATCCCCGGCAAAGCCGCTACCTGCACCGAAACGGGACTCACCGACGGTGTCAAGTGTTCTGATTGTGGAACAGTCCTTGTAGCACAGCAAGAAATTCCCGCCACAGGGCACACTGTGGTTACAGACGAAGGGAAGGCTCCCACCTGTACGGAAACAGGCTTGACGGAAGGTTCTCACTGTTCTGTTTGTGGAACAGTCCTTGTAGCACAGGAAGAAATTCCCACCACCGAGCACACTGTTGTTGTTGACAAAGCGGTTGAATCCACCTGTACGGAAACAGGCTTGACGGAAGGTTCTCACTGTTCTGTTTGCGGAACAGTCCTTGTAGCGCAGCAAGAAATTCCTGCAACGGGGCACACCTACGATGCGGTAACAACGAAAAACAACGTTTGTACTGTTTGCGAACACGAAATTACACAGGCGGAAATTGTCAAAAAACTGTACGCCCTTGAAAGCGGCAAAGCGTTGCACGGCACCTACCTGCTCACGGGAATTGTCACTAACCTAGACGACACCAATGCCACAATTATTGTGGAAGAAAAAGAAATCTATCTGTACTCTTTCCAAAGTACCAATACATTTTTGGTTGGCGACAGTGTAAGCGTGGTAGGTACGTTGAAACATTTCGACAACTACTACGAATTTGACAAAGGCACCGTTACGGAAGTTGCTCATCCCGAATACAAGCTGTCTTTCAGTGCTAATATGAAAGGTTGCACGGTAACGTTGGCGGATGGAAGTTCTGTTCCCACCTCCGCAACTAACGGCACAACCTACGAAGTGAAAATCACTGTCCCCAGTGGCTACAAGGTGGCAAGCGTAACTGTCAACGAAGCCGTTGTTGACATGTCTGAAAGTGGCACCTATTCGGTAACTGTTTGTGGTGAAACCACCGTACATGTGGAAATTGTTTCCAAGATGTTCAGCGGAATGGTTCTTGAAGCCACAGTAGATTCGTTGGGATTGCAGAAGACAAATTATACTGCAAGTGACGGCGACCATGAGATTAGCGGGTATGTTGTTAACACAAAAGATATCTGTGCAGATTCAACAGAAAAACTAATTCAATGGAGAAAGTCAACAGGTACTCTCACCGTCACGGGGCAATTCAGCAAGATAGTTATTGCTAATACGAATAACTATTCTGCCGATAGTTTTCTTATTACTTTTAACAATGAAACACTTACGGCAGTTGTTGATGAAAACGGAATCTCTGTTGATTTTGGTGGAACTAAAGAAGGAACAGTAGTTATTAAAAATAATACCACTTCTGTGAAATATATTTCTTCAATACAGTTCTTTGCAACAATTTGCGAACACGAGTGGGGCAAATGGACGTCCAACGACAACGGAACTCACAGAAGAACCTGTTCTGTTTGTGAAGTAACGGAAACTGCGGATTGTACTTTTGAAAACGGCGTTTGCTCGGTGTGCGGTGCGCAAGAAGTTGTAACACACAGCGTAACGGTAGGTTACACGGTAAACGGCAATGCTGCAACAACTTTGCCTGAAGGCGTAACTGTGGAAATACTCGGTGAAAACGACCTGCCTGTAATCGATTTGGCAAACGTGGTGGAAGGCACAACGCTTACCGTCAAAGTAAAGGCGGAAGGCTTTGGCATTGTTGTTACTTGCAACAGTGAACCCTTAACATTGCAAGACGGCGAAGGTACGTTTGATGTGAATGTTGACGTAACGCTGTCCGTAACGCTCACCACCAAAACTGAACATAAAGGCACGGCTGAAGACCCCTATTCGGTAGCGGACGCTCTTGCAATTGCAAGTGTAATCGGTCAGGGTAACTACACCGAAAAAGTGTACATAAAAGGTTTGGTTATCGATGCCGGCGAAAATAAAGGAAGTCATCTGTCCAACATTTACATTGCCGATACGGCAGACGGCACGAAAATGTTGGTGTTTTCTGCAAAATTTTCCGAAACGGTAGCCACCATTTACAAAGACGACACAGTAGTTTTCCACGGTTATATTACGAATTTCAACGGCACATTGGAAATTGCAGGGAAAGACGGAGATTACCCAAAAATGACCGCTGTAACTCGTGGTTCTCGTACTTTCACCGTACAAATGGAAAACGCAACAACAACTTTGCCTGACTCTGCACCTATCGAATCCACGGTAACATTCACCGTTACGCCAGACAAAGGCTACGAAGTTGTGTCTGTCAAGGTAAATGGCAATTTTATCACCCCCGTTGACGGAACCTATTCCTTTGTTGTGGGCGAAACTAATGCGGTTGTGGTAACAACTCAGGTAATCACAACCAAACATCAAGTTTCCGTAAATGGCGATGTTGAAGGCTACACGGTAACTACCGATAACGGCATTACATTGCCCGGTGAGGTTTTCGAAGGCACGTTGAAATTTACCGTCACCGCACCCGAAGGCTACCAAGTGGCAACCGTTTCCGTAGGCGACACAGTGCTTACTCTCGGCGATGACGGCTACTACACAACGGAAGTCGCAGGTGAAATAACAATCAACATTACATTCAGCGAAATCGTAGTTTTGCCAACAGAACTTTTAACGGAATTAACCTTCCCTGATGATAACCAAGTAAATAATAAGATAAGTGGTTACGATAAAACTTGGACGGCAATCAAAGACGGTCACGAGTGGACGATTTCCAATTTCAACAACAATAATTGGAACAATAGTTGGACATATATCAAGGCAGGACGTAAGAATTACGATTCCATTGCCACAATTGCTACCCACTTTGCGGAACAGATTTCCAAAGTTGTTGTAACTGTCGATAAGGTAACCGCAAGCAAAATCAACAGTTTCAAACTTATTGTCGCAACCGATGAAAAGTTTGAAAACATTGTCGAAGAAGTTGAAGTTCAGCAGATAGTAACAGGCGATATCGAATTTGCATTGACTAAACCTGGTGCAAATTTGTACTACAAGATTGAAGTAGACTGTGCATCAGCAAGTTCAAACGGTATTATTCAAATTTCTAAAGTCGCTTACTGGCACGTCGTTTGCGAACACTCTGTTGAAACATGGACACCCAACAACAACGGTACGCACACAGGTACTTGCAGTTTGTGTGGCGAAACAGTAACGGAAGATTGCACCTTCGTTGATGGAGTTTGCGAGGTGTGCGAAGGAAATCAACCTGTTCACAACATCAACCAAAGCGTGCAAGACGCTGTAATTACAACACCTAACGGCGAAAACTTGCCCGTAACTGCGCTTCACGGTACGGAATTGGCATTTACCATTACCCCTGCGGAAGGATTTGTCGTAACGGAAGTAAAAGTTAACGGCGAAACGGTGGAAGCGGTAGAAGGCGTGTACACAATCACTGTAAAGGCAACAGTGAACATTGAAATTGTTACAGAAAAATTATCCGATGCTGGAGAACCTGTAATCATAAGTAAAACTGTGTCGGAACTTGCTTCAGAAAATGGTTGGACTAACAGTTCTAAAATTGGTAACCCTGTAGAATTAGATGCCGTTATAACATTATCGTATACAGGTGGTGGAAATACAGGAAAGTACTATTCAAGTGACCAGACGGTTAGAATCTATCAAAATGAAAATCCGACAGTCACTATTGCAGCTATTGAAGGCTATATTGTTAAGGAAGTAACCATAAATTACTCAATAAGCAACAATGGTGTATTGTTGTTTAACAACGAAGAAATAGAAAGTGGGACAGTTATAACCGTGAATGGTTCAAGCATAACATTTAACGTGGGCAATACAAGTACTAAAACTAACGGTCAAGTTAAGATTCAGTCTATTTCTGTTGAGTATCAAAAAACAAATTAAATTTACTTAACAAAAAAAGGTCGGGGTTTCCCGACCTTTTTTGTGCGTTGATTTGGGCGCAACGCATGCCCTCACAAAAGCAATGTTGTTTGCATCAACACCGAAAAACTACTTTTCTTCGTAGTCCTTGCAGTAGTGCGCCGTTTCGCAGTCCTTGCTGGGTGTAACGGTGATTTGCGAAAGTTTGCAAGTCCCCGATTTGTTGTGGTGTTTGCACATGCAAACGTCGCAAAGAATGGATTGTTGATTTTTCATTTTTTGCACCTCCTGATTTCATTGTTGTCCATTGCCTCAAAAAAAATACACGCATTTTGCACACTTATTTTGTTTTTGTTTGACGTGGTCATGCAAATTTTTTCGACGTATTTTGCACCGTGTTGACTATTGATTGCCGATGTTGTATAATGTACAAAAACGTTACGGAAAAATCCGTTGTGAAATGGAGGAAACAATGAAAGTACTTCTTTTGCAAGATGTGAAAGGACAGGGCAAAAAAGGCGAAATAATCAACGTGTCCGACGGCTACGCAAACAATTTTCTGCTCAAAAAAGGTTTGGCAACGGTGGCGACAGCCGACACCCTCAACAGCGTTGCGATACACGACAAAGCGGTAGCCAAGCAAAAGGAAGCGGAAAAACAGCAGGCGTTGGAAAACGCCAAAAGGCTGAAAGGGCAGGAAGTGCATCTCACCGCCGCCAAAGGTGCAAACGGAAAGATGTTCGGAAGCATCACCAACAAGGAAATTGCCGAAGAATTGTGCCGTTTGGGCTACAAGGTGGACAAAAAACAGGTAGTATTGAAAGACCCGATAAAGGTTGTGGGCAGGTACTCGGTGAATGTGAAGATGTATGCCGAAGTGTCCGTGCCCGTCGTTGTGGTGGTGGACTGATTTTCCCCATCCGTATTTGCAATTTGCAACAAACAAAACTTAAAGCCTGCAATGACGCAGGCTTTTTTGTTTTTTTCATTTCAACTTGCTTTGCCAAAAACTAGCGTACTTTTGCTTTGCCAACACAACAGCCGTTTTCTTACCTTTTTTATATTGTTTTTGCCCTTTGCCCCTTTCCTTTGCTTTTGGGACATTTCGCCCGTTGCCATTTTCAATTTTACAAACAGCCTTTTGCCCTTTACTTCCCCCCTTTTGTTGTTTTCTTTCTTTTTTGTGTGTGGAATTCACCTTTTGCATTACTTTTGACGGCAATTTGTTGCAAAAATTTGTTACTAGACAAAAAGTTTAGCAAAAATAAAAAAAGTTTAGAAATAGTAATAAAAACGTTTGACAATACTTAATCCTTAAAGTATACTTAAGCCAAGTTGCCACGGGCAAACAATTTTTTATTTTAGGTATATGAGTGTCTGCGAACACTCGTCGTGAAATGCGGCAGTACGTTAAAATATTTTCTTGTTTGTTCGGGGCTATTTTTTTTTGGAGAAAAGCGAAAATGGTGGAAATAGGTAAAAAAATAAAACAGTACCGATTGAAACTTGACCTGACGCAGGAAGAACTTGCACAGCGCACGGAACTGACAAAGGGGTACATATCGCAGTTGGAAAATGACCTTTGTTCGCCTTCCATTGCCACGCTGGAAGACATTTTGCACATTTTGGGGGTGTCGTTGCAGGAATTTTTTTCCGAGCCTGCCAACGAACAGATTGTTTTCACAAGCGACGACTACTTTGTTTCCAAAAACGGCGGTGGCACAAACACATGGCTTATTCCCAACTCGCAGGTGAAGGAAATGGAACCGATAATACTCACTTTGCCGCAGGGGGCGCAATGCGAAGAGAGGCTTCCCTTCGAGGGTGAGGAGTTCGGCTACGTTTTGCAAGGCAAGGTGGAGTTGGTAACACTGCGTGAAAAGTGCAAACTCAAACAGGGCGATTCTTTTTCCATAGACGGAAAAAAGCAGCATACAATAAGAAACATAAACAAAGGCGAAAGCAAAGTTCTGTGGGTAACAACCCCGTCGAACTTCTAGGGAGGAACTATGGACGACAAAATCATTGAAATCAAAAACGTGTACAAATCCTACGACGACAAACCCGTCGTAAAAAACCTGTCCCTCGCCATAAGACGTGGCGAGTTTGTAACGTTGTTGGGGCCGTCAGGCTGCGGAAAAACCACCACGTTGCGAATGATTGCAGGTTTCGAACAGCCCACCGAAGGCAAAATCTTTTTCAACGGCGAGGATATTACTCAACTTCCTCCCCACAAGCGCAACATCAACACGGTGTTTCAGAAATATGCGTTGTTTCCGCATCTCACCGTTTTTGGCAACATTGCTTTCGGCTTGAAGTTGAAACTTGTTCCCGACGGCGAGCCTGTTGTCGACAAAAAGGGCAACACGGTGCAAAAAATGCGCAAACTCACCAAAAAGGAAATTGCCGACAAGGTTAATTCCGCCCTCAAAATGGTGGACTTGGAAGACTACGGACACCGTTCCGTCAACTCTCTTTCGGGCGGACAGCAACAGCGTGTTGCCATTGCCCGTGCGTTGGTAAACGAACCGCAGGTTTTGCTTCTCGACGAACCCTTGGGGGCGTTGGACCTCAAAATGCGCAAGGACATGCAGTTGGAACTTATGTCCATGCATCAGAAGTTGGGCATCACCTTTGTGTACGTAACGCACGACCAGGAAGAAGCCCTCACCATGTCCGACACAATCGTGGTAATGAAAGACGGAGTAATTCAGCAAATAGGCACACCTTCCAAGGTGTACGACGAGCCTGCAAACGCCTTTGTTGCCGACTTTATCGGCGAATCCAACATTCTTTCCGGCACCATGGTCAAGGACTACTGCGTGGACATTTCCGGTCATCAGTTCCAGTGCGTGGACAAGGGCTTCAAGTACAACGAACCCATCGACGTCATCATTCGTCCCGAGGACATCAAAATTGTGGAAACGGACAGCAAGCAGTGTCTTATTCAGGCGGAAGTGCTCACCTGCGTGTTCAAGGGCGATCACTACCAGGTAACGGCGTTGACTTTCGGCGACGAACGCAACGAAATCATCATTCACGACAACGTAAAAGTGGAACCTGGCGACAAAATCGGTTTGTACATAAAGCCTTTCGACTTCCACATCATGCACAAATCCCGCCTTATAAACACTGTGGACGGCACAATTTACGAACCGGGCGTGGTGGAATTTTGCGAAGGACGTTTCCCCTGCACAAGTAAACTTCCCGAGGGAACCAAAGTCAAGGTGTCCATCGACTTCGACGACGTGGAACTCACCGACGACGAGGAAGACGGCGTAATCGGCGCAACGGTTATTTCCTCCATCTACAAGGGCAGTTACTGGCAGTACATTGTGCGCACCGACGACTACTACGACTTTTTTGTGGATACGGAATACGAGTGGCTAACCAATGACCGTGTCGGCATCAAAGTTGCCCCCGATAAACTTATTATCGAGGCGGCAGAGGTAAGCAATGCGGAGGTGTCAGATGAAAACAAGTAGACTGCATTTTTCCCGCAAGGTGCTTGCCTACCCCTACATGGCATTTCTGATTGTGTTTGTGGTAACGCCGCTGGTGCTTATTCTCATCAATGCATTTGTAGCCGACGGTCAACTCACCTTTCAGAACTTTGCCGACTTTTTCACCGACAGCGGCAGTTTGACGGTTTTGGGCAATTCGCTGGTAATCGGGCTTGTAACAACGGTAATCTGCCTTGCGATAGGCTACCCCGTGGCGTACATTTTGGTCAAGTATCACGCAAGCAGCAAGGTGTTTGTGTTGCTGTTCATTTTGCCCATGTGGGTAAACTTCCTCATCCGCACCCTGTCGCTCAAATCCATTTTCCTTTCTTTGGACATTTCTTTGGGCATGGGCACGGTGGTGTTCGGCATGGTGTACAACTACCTTCCCTACATGATTTTGCCTTTGCACACAACGTTGCTTTCCATCGACCACGGCTACATCGAGGCGGCGGAAGACCTTGGTGCCGACAGAATAACGGTGCTACTCAAAACGGTTTTGCCCTTGTCCGTGCCGGGCATCATAAGCGGCATTACAATGACCTTTATTCCCGCAATTTCCACCTTTGCCATTTCGGAATTGCTTTCCAACAGGCAAATTTACCTTTTCGGCGACAGTATCAACACCAAGTTTACCGTGGCGCAAAACTTCGGCGTGGGTAGCGTTATGAGCCTTGTGATGCTGGCTTTGGTGATTGTTGCCAACGTTTTGGTGAACATTGTCAACAAGGATGACAATGTGAGGAGTACGCTATGAAAAACACATTTTGGAAAAAGTTTTTTGCCAACGGCTATCTTGCAATAGTGTTGGCGGTGTTGTATCTTCCCATTGTGGTAATCATCGTGTTCAGTTTTTCCAACAACAGCAACTTTACCTTTTCCAACGGGTTTTCTTTGGAAGCGTACATTTCCATTTTCAACGGACCCAAGTCGGAAAAACTGCTTTCCGCTTTGGAAAACACGTTGATTCTGGCAGCGTCGGCAAGCGTAATTTCCACGGTGTTGGGCACATTTTCCACAATAGGTATCTTCTACCTTGGCAACCGCTCCAAAAAAATCACGCTGACGGTAAACCAACTGCCCATGATAAACAGTGAAATAGTAATGGCTGTTTCTCTGATGGTGTTCTTTTCCGCTTTCAGTTTCATTTTCCCGCAGGGCTGGACACGTCTTATCATCGGACACGTTTCCTTCTGCACGCCCTACGTGGTGCTGTCCATTTTGCCACGTCTGCAAAAAATGGACCCCAACATGTACGAAGCGGCGCTGGACCTTGGTGCAAACCCCGTAAAAGCGCTGTTCAAAGTGGTGTTGCCCTATCTCACGCCGGGTATTGTTTCCGGCTTTGCAATGGCGTTCACCATCTCTTTGGACGACTTCATCATCACCCAACTCAACAAAGGCGAAACGGGCATTGAAACCCTTTCCACCTACATCTACGAAGACGCACGTCTGAAAAGTCTGGAACCGTTCTGGTTTGCGGTGTTCTCCATCTTCTTCATTGTGGTGCTGACGTTGCTGTTGGTAATCAACATCAAAAAACAACAAAGGAAGGAGGCGTAACAAATGAAAAAAAACACAGTGGCATTGTTGGCTTTGATGCTGGCATTTGTTATGCTGTTTGCCGTAGGTTGCGACACCCTGCCCGAGGACGTGGACGAACTTGTGGTGTACAACTGGGCGGATTACATCTACGACTACGAAGACGACTTCAAGGAATACTACAAAAACCTCACAGGCAGGGACATCAAGGTTACCTACGTTACCTTCGATACCAACGAAACCATGCTCACCAAAATTCTCAACGGCGACAGCATTGTGGACGTAATGTGCCCCAGCGAGTACGCCATTCAGAAACTTCTGGAAAACGGCTTGCTGCGTGAACTCAACTACTTTGGCACTGCCGAAGAGTACATCGACACAAATTCTCTCAACGGCTACGTTCACAACAGCGAAAACATCGACAGCCGTTTCATCGAAAAAATCGACGAAGTGTTCGGCTCCGTGCAGATTACCGACGGCGACGGCACCAAAACCGTGAGAATGGCGGACTACTTTGTCCCCTACATGTACGGAACGCTGGGCGTGCTGTACAACAAAGTGTATTTTGAAGAACTCGGCATCTACGACAGGGAAACGCTCAACAATGCAAACTGGGGATTGCTGTTCAACGACGACGGAAACGGCAATTTGCTTTCCGACGGTCTTACGGGCAGAATTTACATGAAAGACAGTATCCGTGACAGTTACGCGGCAACGGTGTTCTATCTGTTGGAAAGCGGCAAACTTGACGGACTCACCGTGCAGGATACTTCCAGCTCCAACTACGGCAAACCGTACACCGAACTTACAATGGGCCAGATGATAAACACGGTGGACGATCAACTGATAGATTTGTGCGCCGACGTTCTGAAAAAGCAAAAAGAGCAACTGTACGGTTACGAAGTGGACTTCGGCAAAAACGAACTCATCCAAGGCATTGCCTATGTTGACCTTGCATGGAGCGGCGACGCCTTGTATGCCGTGGAAGAAAGTTGGGATGACGACTACATCGACCCCATGTTGGAGTACGAAGAGGGGGAAAGCGGTGGTTACACATTGGGCTACTACGTTCCCCACGACAGTGGCAACATTTGGTTTGACGGTTGGGTAATTCCCACAACCTGTCCCGACGAGCATTTGCAGGCTGCAAAGATATTCATCAACTTCCTCAACGAACTGTACGTTTCCGCCAACAACATGATGGAAATAGGCTACACGTCGGCGGTTTCCGCCGAAAAGGTGCGCAACGACCCCGAGTGCCGTGAAATTCTTGCACAGGGTTACCTTGTGTACGGCGAGGACTGGGAAATAACCGACGAAGACGGCAACGTGCTTTCGCAGGAGGATTGCGACTACGCAAGTTGGGAGGAATTTGCCGAATATTTCTTCGACTACGTCGACCCCATCGACGACAGCAACTGGCGCTATCCCTTTGAAATTGTGCCGGACAACGAGTACGGCAGGGAAATCAATCAGTTGGGCGTAATGAAAGACTTTGGCGCAAACAACAACAAAGTTTCCACCATGTGGGAGGACGTCCGTTCCACGGGTATCACCGCATGGGCATTGCTCGGTTGGACGGCGCTTGCCTTGGCAGTTGTGGTGGGCGTAATTGCCCTTGTACTGTGGTTGAAACGTCGCAAGATGATGTACGTTGTGGTGAAAAAGTCCTCGACGGAACAACACAAGTAGGGCAAAGTTTCGGCGTTAAGAAACTCTACAAAAGGCAGTACAGACCTTTTGCATACAAAAAAACAAAACGAAATCATCTTTCAATCAGTTGCAAAAAATGCGGAGAAATCCGCATTTTTTGCATTTTGCGGTAAATTTTACCTTGAAGGTTGAGTATATTTTCGTTTTTTTGCATTTTACGTAAAACAGGTTCACTTGAAAGCAGTCTTGTGTGTTGCATTTTTTGCTTTTCTTGCATTTTTCGCCCAACGTTGCCACCTTGCAATTTTTTGTAACCTGTCAGGCGTTTTTCGCAAATTTTTGTGTGACATTAACGCTGTTTTTCGAGAAACTGCAATAAGCGAAAAATTTGCCGAAACTTTGCGCGTAGTTTTGTTTTCTCTTTTGGGGTAGTGGGGGTGCAAATTTGCTTAAAAGCAGTCTTATGTGGCATTTTTTTGCTTTTCTTGCATTTTTTTACCCAACGTTGCCATTTTGCAATTTTTTGTAACCTGTCAGGCGTTTTTCGCAAATTTTGTCTGACGTTCTGTCGGCGTGAAGACGACGTTTTTTGTAGCTTTTCAAGTACGTTATTTTTTTGACGTGTCTGCTCTGAACAGTGCCGAATCCGTGTTGTGTCGTGTGCGGAACGTGCCTGTCAATTCCTGCAAAATACGGCATAGTATTAAAACAAAGCACATTCGCCAAACTAACGGTAAACAAATTGCGTTGACAGGAAAAATGGCGAAAAATGCAGAAAAAAACGTGCCAAAAGGGGAAAAGTAATTGCAAAATGTTGTAATAAAAACAATTTTGTGTTAAAATATTTTGTGGAATTTTGGGTAGCAAATTCAACATCGCCGACATTTTGTCGTGCGAACAAATGTTTTGGGAGAAAATATGAACATAATACCAAAACCCAGAAAATACGTCAAATTAGGAGGAGAATTCACCGTAACCGCCCAAACAAAGGTGTACGCCGCACAGCCCTACGAAAAACAGGCGCAACGCTTTGTAGATGCGGTGGAGCAAAGTTGCGGTTTTTCACTTCAATTTGTGCAGGATATGTCGTTGGCGCAGGTACTTTTCACCTACACCGACCAATGCGACAGCGAAGAATATTTCGTGATGATATCCGACGGTTTGGTAACAGTTTCGGCTTATGACGAAAAGGGCTGTTTCTACGCCGTGGAAACATTGCGTCAACTGTTCCGTTTGGACACAACACAGCAAACGGCAACCTACAACGATTGTTACATCTACGATGCGCCAAAGTTTGTGTACAGGGGGTTGTCGATGGATATTTGCCGTCACTTCTTTCCGCTGGAAACACTCAAACGCATTGTGCAACTCATGTCCAGAGTGAAACTCAACAAATTGCATCTGCATCTTTCCGACGATCAGGGCTTCCGTGTGGAAATTAAGAAGTATCCGCTGCTAAACAGTGTTTCTTCACGCCGTATCGGTTCCGAAGTGCTGGAAAACGGCGAACGGTTTGTGGACGACAAGGAAGTCAGCGGCTATCTCACACGACAGGATGTGGACGAACTTGTGCAGTTTGCCCAAGAACATCAGGTGGAAGTAATCCCCGAAATAGATTTGCCCGGACACAGCGTGGCAATGATTGCCGCTTATCCCTACCTCGGATGCACGGGCGAACAGTTGGAAGTCCGCAAAAAATGGGGAATATCCAAAGATATTTTGTGCGCAGGCAATGACAGCGTGTACACATTTGTCAAAGACGTACTGGACGAAATTTGTCAAATGTTTCCCTCTCAGTACATTCATCTGGGGGGCGACGAGGCGCCGAAAGACAGGTGGTGCAACTGCGAAAAATGCCGTGCACGCCTCACGGAACTTAAACTTGACGACTACGACCAACTTCAAACGTACATGGTGGAGCAATTCCGCAGGTATTTGCAGGAAAAGGGCAGAAAGGTTATTTGCTGGAATGACGGCGTCAACAAGGCTACGTCGGAAGAAATAATCAGTCAGGTGTGGAAACCGCTGACAAGGCGTTCGGGCGTGAAACAGGCAAACAAGGGCAGAAAAGTGATAATGTCCCCAACTTTGTCCATGTACTTCGACTATCCCTATTGCGTAACGCCGCTGTACAAAACCTTCAAGTTCAAACCTTTGCGTGGCGTGAAAAGAGACAGGACGGAAAACGTTCTTGGGGTGGAAGGAACCGTTTGGACGGAGTGGATTGCCTCGGAAGACAAACTGTTTTTCAATCTGCTTCCACGGCTGTTGGCGCTTGCCGAGTGTGCTTGGGGCAACAACACGGGAGATTTTCGCAAACGTGCGGAAATGTACCTGCCTCTCTACGACAAAATGGGGCTTACCTACAACAAGAAGGCAACGTCCGTCAAACACAGAAATTTACATTTGCTAAAAAAGTTTTTGAAAATCAACCCCAACGTGGAATTGGATTTGCAAAACAAAAACAATAACGGAGAATAAAAATGAAAAGAATCGGAGTATTGACAAGCGGCGGCGATTCGCAGGGAATGAACGCAGCCGTCTATGCAACTGTAAGGTACGCAACGGAAAAAGGTTTGGAAGTTTACGGCATCGAATTGGGCTACAAGGGACTTATCGAAGGCAAGGTACGCAAACTTTCCGTAACAGACGTGGACGACATCATCTACCGTGGAGGCACAATCCTCAAAACAGCACGCTGTGAGGAAATGAAAACGGTGGAAGGGCAAAAACAGGCGGTAAAGACCCTCACCGACAACGGAATCGACGGCTTGGTGGTAATTGGCGGCGACGGAAGTTTCAACGGGGCAAAGGTACTTTCCACACAGTACGGTGTAAAAACAATGGGAATCCCCGGCACTATCGACAACGACCTTGCCTACACCGACTTTACTTTGGGTTTCGACACCGCAGTAAATGTAGTAATGAACACCATCACAATGTTGCGTGACACAATGTCCTGCAACGACCGCAACTGCATTGTGCAGGTAATGGGCAGAAGTTGCGGCGACATTGCTCTTTACGCAGGCATCACCAGTGCTGCCGAAATGATACTTGTACCGGAAGTGCCCTTCACAATGGACGAAGTGGTGGCACGTCTTCAACGCAACATGTCCCACGGCAAAAACGACAACATCATCGTTGTTGCGGAAGGTGCGGGCAAGGCGGAGGAAATGCGTGCAATAGTTAAAGAGCGTATTTCCGGCATCAACATTCGTTCCATGATTGTCGGACACCTTCAACGTGGCGGCGACGCAAGTTTCCAGGACAGACTTTTGGGTGTGAGAATGGCGTCCCATGCCGTGGAATGCCTGATCGAAGGCAAGACAAACCGTGTTGTAGGCGTAAGACACAACGTGATAATCGACGAAGACATTGTGGAAGCGCTTTCCGCAAGAAAGAGTTTCAACATCGATTTGTACAACCTTGCCAACAAACTGGTTGACACTTTCTGATTAACATTCAAAGGTATTTTTGAAACAGAGGAAGCACCACACTCCGCAGTTTGTTTTGAACAGCCTGTCAGGCGTGAAATTGTTGCAGGTGTTACCCAGCGGTCAACAATTTTGTCGTTTTTGCAACATTGGTCAATTAAATTTTCAAAAAAACGTCGGAATTTATCCGACGTTTTTTTTGCATTGTTTTGGTGCAATTTCTTAACAACGGTAGCAACTTTTTGTACCTTTCTCAAATAAAACCTCAACGGTATGGGCGTAGTTGTCTATGTAGTACAATAGAGTATTTATTGCACGTTTTACTGCAACGGCGTTAAAAATTGCATATAAACTTTCACTCATTATACTTGTTCTTGGAAACAATTTTTTCACAACGGTAGCAACTTTTTGTACCTTTCTGAAATAAAACCGCAACGGTATGGGCGTAGTTGTCTATGTCGTACAAAATAAAACATTTATTGCACGTTTTACTGCAACGGCGTTAAAAATTGCATATAAACTTTCATTCATTATGCTTATTCTTGGAAACAATTTTTTCACAACGGTAGCAACTTTTTGTACCTTTCTCAAATAAAACCGCAACGGTATGAGCGTAGTTGTCCACGCCGTACAAAGTAAAACATTTATTGCACGTTTTAACCTGACAGTGTGAAAACTTTGTGTTGTTTTAACATTACTTTAACTTGAATTTTTATTTATGCCAAATTTTCGACAAAACAGTTACAATGCACATTGTCACTTTCCTCATCACGAAACGTCGTGTGTAACCATCGATAGTCAGGTATTTTTTGTCCTATGTACCAAATTGCAAAGGTCTAAAACGTGCAATTCAATTTTAGTTGATAATCACACCGCAAAGCAGAAAAAACACGCCACACATTGTGGCGTGTACGCTTTCAGTATCCGCATTGTTCACTGAGTTTTTTCAATTCGTTGTACAGTTGTTCGGCAATACGCTGTTTTTCTTCATGCGGTTGATTACTTGGGTTGAAGGTAACTTTTTCGCCGACAATCATCCGACAGTGTTTTTTGTCGATAAACAACGGGTAAAAATTCATTTGTTTGCCCGTCTTTTGTTGGAAAAGCGGTGCAATTTCCGTAAATCCCGTCTGTAATTTGTCGATATCGCCGTTTTTGTAGTTTTGCCCTGCGGGCGGTTTTTCGGGAAAAATCATCACGCTGTCGCCCGTTGTCATTGCGTCCACAGTTTCTTTAAGCATATTTTGCATTTTTTCAGCGTCGTTTCGGTACACGGCAATGGGACGGGCGCAATTCACTACACGCCAAAGCACATATGCTACGGCAGGTGCAATGCGACGGCGCACCGGCTTGATAAGCCACTTGCGTGTGCTTATTTCAATTCCAGATTTAAGTTGCCTTGTAAGCGTTTTTTTGTTGACAATCATGCTTTCCGTCCACGGGCGGAACACGCGTGGAAACTTTGCTTCGGTAATAAACGGACCGTACACTTCGTAGTGGTTGGCAACAAAGCATGCCCCCGTTTCCTGTACCTTTTCCATCCCGACCACTTTCATTTTCAGCAACTTGTCCAAAGTGTACTTCAACAAAATTGCAAAAGAATAGTTGCTGTCATTGCTCAGACGGTCGTACAGTTGCTGTCTGACAGCCTGACAGTCCACGTCCTCAACGTTGTTTTCAACAAGTTTCATTTTGTGCAGCGAAACAAAATCCATCGGATTGCGCAAATGTACAAAAAGCAACACAAACAATGCCACAACGCTCACAATATCGGAAGTGAGGCTTGCCACCGCAACGCCGTCGGAACTGCCAAAACCTACGGTAAGCAAGAAAAACACGTTGGCAACGCAGTAGGGTACTGCGCAGAAGGTCAACAACATTTTTCGGTGGGTTTTTTGTTTGTCAAGTAGTTTGCATGCGTCATCGAGATGCTTGCCGCAAACAATTGCCGACGACAACACAAACGACATTGTAAGAACCGTTGCCACAAATGTAACTATCGCCATCGCAAGCGTTTTGAAAGGCAAACATGCAACTATTGCCGCAAGCGTTGCCAACGCAAACCATATTCCCGACCTTTTCAGCAAAGTTGCAATGACGCACACAACAGTTACCACAACGGCAAAGGTTGCAAAATACAAGGCAAAAAACACAAATGCGTCGGTATCGGCAAAAAGTTTCGCACAATAAATTGCGTTGTTGGACACAAGCAACGAGCAAAACGCCAATGCAAGGGCGTAAACGACGGCAAAGTTTTTCTGTGCCGACGGCAATGTCGGTTTTTTGTGAAAAAACAGCAACAAAAGGGGACTGATTCCCAGCGGTATCAGCCAATAAAGTTGCATTTGTGGTACAAAACAAACGCACAAAAGCATTATCAGTTGCAGTAAAAGTACAAAAATACAGGGTAACAACATACCTTTCATTCCTCAACGCCCTTTGTACGGCGTTTGTTTCAACGTAACAACGGCGACACGCAGTGTGGAAAAAAAGCAAACAGTATTTGCAATGTTTCTGCGCATTGCGTGTGCAAAAACAATTTTCTGCTTTTCTGTCGGGATGTTTGTATCGTCAAAACAATACAATTATATATTTGTATTTATTATTTGTCAATAAGACCGTAAACAAAACGCACTGTTGGTATTTGACATTAGTAGTGTTGTCAGCCGTAAATGTAGCTTTGTGCCAAAAAATTGCCGTATTGTCTTGTTCCGTGCGGTGATTTTTTGCGCCGTTAAAAATGTGCAATGCAAGCAAATAATGCAAAACCGACGTTGCAAAAGTTGAAGAAAAAGCAATTTTGTGCTACAATGTAAAAAACACGTTGCGGTGCAGTATGAAAGTAATTCAATGTTCTCCCACCATGGCAAAAGAGGTGGGCAAATTTTACGACGAGGTAACTTTGTACCTTGCAAATCACACAAATTTTCCAAAGTGGAGGTACCGTTGCTATCCGTCGGAGCAAAGCGCATTGCAGGCGTCGCAAAGCGGTACACAATTCGCCTGTGTGGAAAACGGACGCATCATCGGTGCGTTTGTGCTCAACACCGACCCGCAGGGCAACTACGACGCCGTCAAGTGGGGCAAGGAAGTCGAGCAAGGCAACTATCTCGTGATACATTCCTTTGCAACGCATCCCACGCTTTACCGAAAGGGTGTCGGAAGCGTCATGCTGGATTTCTGTCTGCAACAGGCGCAACAGCACAAAATGCAGGCTGTGCGATTGGATGTGGTTCCCACAAACTATCCTGCACGCAATTTCTATCTCAAACACGGTTTCACCTTTGTGGGGGAAGCCGACCTCAACAGAAATTTCGACGATATCCCCACTTTTTGTCTGTACGAATTGAATTTGGACAGGTAGTATTGTAAATGTGTGCCAATACTGCATGCCAAAGGACTGCAATTTACAAGTAAACAGAATACGTCGCTTTTCAAAAAAACCTGCAGATTTTGCAGGTTTTTGTTTTGACAAAATTTACTTATTTTCAACTTTAATCCGAAGGCGTTTGGGCAGTAAAACTTAAATAGACATCCGTGTGTTGTTGCGCATCTCATTGTTTCGCTTTCAATTTATTTTCAAAATAATTTGTAATGCGGCAGTAACTTAACCGTTAAAAGAGCATTGACCCAAAAATGAGGCAACAAATCGTTTTTTGCTTTTGCAGCGTTAATTGCGTTTTGCACAAAGGCATTTTTGCCGTATTCGACACAAGTTGTTGTTTTCAAAAAACGTCCGAGCAAAGTTGATTTTTCGCAAAAAAAACGCCTGTCGGTCAGGCGTTTTATATTTTTTACTTTGTTACAAATACTTCCGTTTAAGCCACTGTGTTGGCAATAAGTTGCGTTACCACCAAAATCACAAGGAAGGAAAAGTTGATAAGCAAAAATGTTGTAATGTATTTTTTGAAATTTTGCGGTTCACGTTTACGAAATTCGTTAAGCGTTATCAGGCTTGCCAACGAAGCAATGGGGGTACCCAGCCCGCCGATGTTGACGGCAACAAGCAAGTTGGTGTAGTCGGTGGTGAATTGCGAAAGAAGCACTGCCGTAGGCACGTTGGAAATAAACTGACAGCATCCTACGCCCACAAGTAAAGGCGAAGTGGCAACCAGTCGGGAAAGAGCGTCGCTTACCGAAGGAATACGTGCAAGGTTTCCGGAAAACACGAAAAACGCCGCAAAGGTAAGCAACAGACCGTAGTCCACACGAAGCACGGCTTTGTAGTCGGTGGCAAGCAGTGCAACAAGCACCACAACAATGCAAAAGTACCACGGAAGCACGTTAAACACAATCAGAAGCGACAGTACAAACAGCACTCCGTATGTTATGCTGCGCCACACGCTTGGCGTAGATTGCTGCGGTGCAAACAGCGTTACTTTTTCACCCTTAACGGAAAAACACACGCCTACAATCAGCAACAGAGCCACGGCAAAGGGAAGCGCCATTATTTTGACGAATTCGCCGAAACCCAGTTGAAAATGCGAGTAGAGGTAGAGGTTTTGGGGATTTCCGAAAGGCGTCAGCATACCGCCGAGGTTTGCAGCCACATTCTGCATTACAAACACAAGGGGAAGTTTGTCACGCCTGTTGCAACTGTCCATTGCAACGAAACCGAGGGGCAGAAAGGTGATGAGAGCCATGTCGTTGGCGAGAATCATCGAACCGACGTAGGTTACCAACACCAACGCAAAAACCACCCTGCGCAACGTGCCGAAAGCCAGCACGATTTTCTTTGCCAGCCAGGAAAAGAAGCCTATGTTTTTGTACGCAGCGACAACGGCAAGCGTGCAAAAAAGCGTTGCCAAAGTTTTCAGGTCGAAGTATCCGAGGTACTGTTCGTCAAAGGGTACAAAAAAGCAGGTTACCGCTGCGGCAAGCACCGCAACTATCGGCATCAGATGCCCCTTAACAAAACTACCTATGTGAACAGACCCTGTCGAATGATTATGGGGGATTTTTCTGGAAATAACTTTTGTAGACATAATTCACCCTTTCAAACGCCATTTATTGTAGTACTTTTTGTCAAATAAGGCAAACAAATACGGCAACTGTTTTGCAGATATTTCTGTAAATTTATATACGCAGAGCCCTTTTTTGTGGATGAATAAAACAGCCGTAGTGAGATGTTTTTTCACTACTGATGTGTATGTACCCACAAAGGCAAACGCTTTTGCGGTACGCATCGTGTTCTGTGTTTTTTTTGCAAAAAAACAAGCCGCTTTTTGAAGTGAACCCCAAAGTTTGGACAAAAAGAATTAGATTGTTTTGGAATGAGTTC
>OEQY01000010.1_pt1 | contig 143120 bp, 86 predicted proteins | sample 1539871 | NCBI WGS metagenome assembly OEQY01 (sample SAMEA3891877, study PRJEB23780) | metagenome | biome: terrestrial biome; feature: animal house; material: Caecal content | place: Italy | collected 2015-05-05 | reverse complement strand
GGAACTTCCTCAGGACGATGCTGCGTCTGACGGAAGAAAAGGAGGTGCTGCGCGTGGTATTCGACCAGACGGGAACCCCGACCTACGCCGGGGACCTCGCCGAAGCGATCTTCGACATCGTGGAACACCGCAAATACGAAGGCCGCGAAGGCATCTACCACTTCTCGGACGAGGGCGTCTGCTCGTGGTACGACTTCGCCCGGGCCATCGCCGAATACGCCGGAAACTCCGCCTGCGACATCCGCCCCTGCCACAGCGACGAGTTCCCTTCGAAAGCCGTGCGACCGGCCTACTCGGTGCTGGACAAGACGAAAATCAAGGAGACATTCGGTATCGTGATTCCCCACTGGACGGACAGCCTCCGCAAATGTATCGGAAACATCGAAAAAGAGAAATAGAAGATGGATTTCAAACGCAACATCATCATCACGGGAGGCGCCGGCTTCATCGGAAGCCACGTGGTGCGTCTTTTCGTCTCGAAATACCCCGATTACCGGATCGTCAACGTCGATAAGCTCACCTACGCGGGCAACCTCGAGAACCTCCGGGACGTGGAACGGGAACCGAACTACGTTTTCGTCAGGGCCGATATCTGCGATTACGAACGCATGTCGCACCTGATGCGGGAATACCGGGCGGACGGAGTGATCCATCTGGCTGCCGAAAGCCATGTGGACCGCTCGATACGCGACCCCTTCACCTTCGCGCGGACGAACGTATTGGGCACGCTCGCGCTGCTCGAGGCCGCGCGGGTGTACTGGGAATCCTGTGGGGAGGGATACGACGGGAAATTGTTCTACCACATCTCGACCGACGAGGTGTACGGGGCTTTGGAGATGACACGGCCCCAGGGCATCGAGCCGCCCTTCTCGACCTCGGCCTCGAGCGGAGAACATCATTCGGCCTACGGCGAGGAGTTCTTCTCCGAGACTACCAGATACAACCCTCACTCGCCCTATTCGGCCTCGAAGGCCTCGTCCGACCACTTCGTAAGGGCCTACCACGACACCTACGGCATGCCCGTGATCGTCACCAACTGCTCCAACAACTACGGCCCCTACCAGTTCCCGGAAAAGCTGATTCCGCTATTTATCAACAATATCCGAAATCGGAAACCGCTGCCCGTATATGGAAAAGGAGAGAACGTCCGCGACTGGCTCTATGTCGAGGACCACGCACGGGCTATCGACACCATATTCCACAGGGGAAAGGTCGCAGAGACGTACAACATCGGGGGATTCAACGAGTGGAAGAACATCGACATCGTAAGGGTGCTCATCCGCACGGCGGACCGTCTGCTGGGAAACCCAGAAGGATATTCGGACGACCTGATCACGTATGTCTCCGACCGAAAGGGGCACGACCTGCGATATGCCATCGACTCGCGAAAACTCCAGAGAGAACTGGGATGGGAGCCTTCGCTGCAGTTCGAAGAAGGGATCGAACGGACCGTACGCTGGTACCTCGAAAACCAAGCGTGGCTCGAAAATATCTCCTCCGGAAAGTACCAAGAGTATTGCGATAATGCGTACGGAAAAAGATAGCCCCGACCCTTCCCTTCACCGCACGGCGAACCCGTCCGTCCTCCCTTCTCCGCGGAAGGCCGCGGTCACTTCTTGTTGAAAAAATTCATCGTCGTAGCCACGCCGGCCGTCGCGAACGAACGGATCGCATCGACGAACACCTTCAGCCGTCCGGGCATCGCCTCGCGCTCGGCGTCGGTCCATTCGCCCAGCACGTATTCCACCTGATGTCCTTTCGGGAAGTCGCCTCCCACGCCGAAACGCATCCGGGCGTACTCCTCCGTACCGAGCAGTTCGGCGATGTTTTTCAGCCCGTTGTGACCTCCGGCACTCCCCTTCGGGCGCAGGCGCAGCGTGCCGAACGGCAGGGCGATGTCGTCCGATACGACGAGCAGGTTCTCCGGAGCGATCTTCCCGGCGTCCATCCAGTAGCGGACGGCCTTGCCCGAGAGATTCATGTAGGTCGAAGGCTTGAGCAGCACGAGTGTCCGGCCCTTGTATTTCACCTCGGCGACGTCGCCGTAACGCGCCGTGGTAAAAACAGCGTTGGACGCCTCTGCGAGGGCGTCCAACACTTTGAATCCGATGTTGTGACGGGTTTCGGCGTACTCGGCGCCGATATTCCCCAATCCAACGATGAGGTATTTCATACGCGGTCAGCGGCTATTTGCCCTCGGCGGCAGCGGCTCCGCGCGAAGCGCGCGTAACGCGGACGGCGCAGACGGCGGTCGTGGCGGGCGTCACGAACCGGAGGTTCTCGAACTGGAGGTCGCCTACGAAGATCGTCTTGCCCACGCCCAGCGGCGTCACGTCCACGACGATCTCGTCGGGCAGGTTCTCCACCAGAGCGCTCACGGTCAGCTTGCGGGCCGACAGCGTCAGCTTGCCGCCGACCTTCACACCCTCGGCGTTACCCGTCAGGCGCACCGGAATGGCGATCGAAACGGGCTTGCCGGCGGCCACGCGGTAGAAATCCAGATGGAGAATCTCCTCGCGCACCGGATGGAACTGCGCCTCGCGCAGCACGGCCTGCTCCTTGCTGCCGTCGAAGTCGAACTCGACGATATACGAATTGGGGGTGTAGATCAGCGGTTTGATCTCGCGGGGATCTACCGAAAAGGCGACCGTCTCGCCGTTGCCGCACAATACGCAGGGAATCATGCCCTCGCGGCGCACGGCCTTGGCCGCCTTCTTGCCGAAGTCGGCGCGCTTCACAGCCTTTACCGAAATGGTTTTCATGGTGTTGTGTTGTTATTTGGTTAATGTTTCCACCGGCGGTTCTCAATGCGGCCTGAAACGGCCGCATCCCACATCCGCCTGTCTTTCGGGCGGCAAAGTTAGTGTAAATAACTGAAAATTAAAAATCGGCGACGGAATTTTCCCGGAAAAATTTCCGGTTCGGATTTAAATTCCGTATCTTTGAAATCGTCCGCCGGGCCGGATCCGGTCCGGCGGATGCGACAGCGGCGTATCCGCGGAGAGGAATGCGCCTCCCCTCCGGACGACGGCGCACCGAACGGAAACCTAAAATACAACCGATATGAAAAAACGACTGCTCCCCCTGCTCTGCCTCCTCGCCTGGACCGCCGCGGAGGCGAAAACTCCCCTCCGCACCGCGGCGGAACCCGCCGCTGCGGAAAACCGATCCTCCGCGACGGAACATGCGGCGACAGGATACGTCCCGGCAGGATACACTGCTACAGGATACACCGCCACAGGATACACCGCGGCGGAATCCGGCAACGGCAGGCGGCGGCCCCGGACGCTGAAAGGCAGCGGCCGGATGGAAACGCAGCAGCGCGGCCGGGCGGGCAACTACCACTCCCTGCACGTCTCGCGGGGAATCCGGGTCACGGTCGATCCGGCCGCATCGGACATTCTCGTCACGGCCGACGACAACGTGATCGACCACGTGACGGTCGAAGGACGGGACGGCGACCTGCGCATCTCGATCGACGCCCAGTCGGTCAGCAACTGTTCGGTCTCGGCCGTCGTACCCGCTTCGAAGCGGCTCGAGACGCTTCGCGCCACGGCATCGGCGCAGATCGTCTGCAAAGCCCCGGTCGGAAGGCATTCGGCGGTGCTCCTCGCCTCCTCGGGCAGTTCGATCGAAGCCGACGTCGAGACCTCCGACCTGCAACTGACGCTCTCCGGATCGAGCCGCTTCGCGGGAACGGTACGCACCGGAACCGGCACGGTCGCCGCCAGCTCCGGCTCGCGGATCCGAACCGACCTGCACTGTTCGGGAACGGGCGATATCCGGCTGACGAGTTCCTCGGCTTTCGACGGTTCGGTACAGACGGGCGGCGGGCAAATCACGCTGTCGAGCGGCTCGCGTTTCAACGCCCCGGTCAGGAGCGACGGCACGCTGGACATCGTCGCCACCTCCTCGTCGCGTTTCGAAGGACCCGTATCGGCACCGGACACGCGCCTGATGCTGTCGAGCGGCGCAGCCTTCCGGGGCGCCATCCGGACCGGATCGCTCGACGCGACGGCCTCCTCCTCGTCGCGTCTCGACGGAGCGATGACGGCCGAACGGGCCGAGCTGACGGCCACCAGCGGCAGCGCGATCCGCGGTGAATTTTCGGGAGAGCGGTTCGAGGCGCAAGCCACCAGTTCGGCCCGCATCGAGCTTCTGGGCGACGCCCGCGTCTCCGCGGGCAGCGTATCGGCCTCCTCGGGAAGCCGGTTCGATGCGCCGGACCTGCGGGTGGCCGACTATTCGATCAACGCCACGTCGTCGAGCCGGGCCGTCGTATGGTGCACGCGCCTGCTGAAGGCCCGCCATTCGTCGGGCGCGCTGATCAACTACGGAGGCGAATGCAGGGTGGAGGACGCCAATTCGGGGCTTCGGAAACGGCCGTGACCCGCCTCCCGGAACGCTGCGGCAGGGAGGGTCCACGCCCCGCACACGACGAACGCCGGACGGAATTTGCTTGTAAAATTCCGTCCGGCGCCGTACTGTCGTCCCCGCCCGCCGAAGGACCGGGACGGGAAATCCGGAAACCCGCTACTCGATGCCGCGCAGGCGCTTCTCCCACTTCCAGGCCGAAGCGAGCGTCTCGTCGAGCGTGCGCTCGGCCCGCCAGCCCAGCTCCGTGTTCGCAAGGGTCGGGTCGGCCCAGATGGCGACGATGTCGCCCTCGCGGCGGGGTGCGATCCGATAGTTGAGCTTCAGGTGATTGACCTCCTCGAAACGGTGCACCAGTTCGAGCACCGAGACGCCGCGGCCCGTGCCGACGTTGAAGACCTCGTACGGCTCCGCGCTCCGGTTCCCGATCATGCGGCGGATCGCGGCGACATGCGCGCGGGCCAGATCCACCACGTCGATATAGTCGCGGATGCACGATCCGTCGGGAGTCGGGTAGTCGTCGCCGAAGACCGAAAGGCACTCGCGCAGCCCGGCGGCCGTCTGCGTGATATAGGGCACGAGGTTCTGCGGCACGCCGCGCGGCAGCTCGCCGATCAGGGCCGAGGGATGCGCGCCGATGGGGTTGAAATAGCGCAGGGCAATGCCCTTCATCCCCTCGTAGGCTCCCACCGAGTCGCGCAGGATGTCTTCGCACATTTGCTTGGTGTTGCCGTAGGGCGAGGTGGCCGGCTTGCGGGGCGTGCGCTCCGTGACGGGCTGCCTGTCCGGTTCGCCGTAAACGGTGCACGACGACGAGAAGACGATGTTCCGCCGCCCGAACTCGCGCATCAACGAGATGACGTTCATGAACGAGGTGAGGTTGTTGCCGTAATATTCGAGCGGCTTGCGGACCGACTCGTTCACGGCCTTCGACGCGGCGAAATGGATCACCGAGTCGAACTCGTACCGTTCGAAGACCCGGCGGAACGCTTCGCGGTCGCAGCAGTCGGCCTCGACGAAGGGGATCTCCGTCCCCGTGATGCGGCGGACCCCCTCGACGGCGGCGATGTCGCTGTTCGAAAGGTTATCGACGATGACCACGTCGTAGCCCGCGGCGATCAGCTCCACGGCGGTATGCGATCCGATGTAGCCGGCGCCGCCGCTGACCAAAACACACGATTTTTTCATAGTGTCGCATTTAGTTGTTCGAATTCCAAAGATAGGCAAATTTCCGCGGGACGGCAAGGGCGGCGCGGGAAATTTCATCCGTCCCGGGCGGGACGGAAACACCGCGCGGCGCCGGCTTCCCGCCCCGTCCGCGGGGCTGCGACGGACGGCAGGTTACGATCCGTTACCCGCCCCGGTGAAAAAAGCGGCGCGAAAGTGGCTGTTTTCGGGAAATAATCGTATATTTGTAACAGATTGACACTTCACAGGCGATCTTTCATCAAAAAATTAACGGATATGTACGGGAAAATCAAGGAACACCTGCAGCGGGAACTCGCCGAAATCGAGGCTGCGGGGCTTTACAAGAAGGAACGGATCATCGAGTCGCCCCAGCGGGCCGAGATCGAGGTGGCAGGCCGCAAGGTGCTGAACTTCTGCGCCAACAACTACCTCGGACTGTCGGACAACAAACGCCTGATCGAAGCGGCCAAGCAGGCCATGGACCGCCGCGGCTTCGGCATGTCGTCCGTGCGTTTCATCTGCGGCTGCCAGGACATCCACAAGGAGCTGGAAAAGGCCGTCTCCGACTACTTCGGCACGGAGGACACGATCCTCTACGCCGCCTGCTTCGACGCCAACGGCGGCGTGTTCGAGCCGCTCTTCACCCAGGAGGACGCCATCATCTCCGACGCACTCAACCACGCCTCGATCATCGACGGCGTGCGTCTGTGCAAGGCCGTGCGCTACCGTTACGCCAATGCCGACATGGCCGAACTGGAGGAGTGTCTCAGGAAGGCGCAGGCCCAGCGGTTCCGCATCATCTGCACCGACGGCGTGTTCTCGATGGACGGCAACGCCGCACCGCTCGACAAGATCTGCGCACTGGCCGAGAAGTACGACGCGCTGGTGATGGTGGACGAGTGCCACTCGGCCGGCGTGCTGGGCAAAACGGGCCGCGGCATCACCGAACTCTACGACCTGCGCGGCAAGGTGGACATCCTGACCGGCACGCTGGGCAAGGCCTTCGGCGGCGCCGTGGGCGGCTTCACCACGGGCCGCAAGGAGATCATCGACATGCTGCGCCAGCGGTCGCGTCCCTACCTCTTCTCCAATTCGCTGCCCCCCGCCGTCGTGGGAGCCTCGATCGAAATGTTCCGGATGCTCGCCGAAAGCAACGAGCTGCACGACCGGCTGGTGGCCAACGTCGAACACTTCCGCCGGGGGATGCTCGACGCCGGGTTCGACATCAAACCCACGCAGTCGGCCATCTGCGCCGTGATGCTCTACGACGCCAAACTCTCGCAGGACTTCGCCGCGAAGCTCCAGGACGAGGGCGTTTTCGTCACGGGCTTCTACTATCCGGTCGTGCCGAAAGGCGAGGCGCGCATCCGCGTCCAGGTCTCCGCAGGCCACACGACCGAGCAGCTCGACCGTTGCATCGCCGCCTTCATCAAGGTCGGCAAGGAGTTGAACGTACTTAAATGATCCCCCGCCATGCCTAAGGTAGCACTCGACGCGATAGATCGCAAAATCCTCAAATACCTGATAAAGAACGCGCGGATGCCTTTTCTGGAGATCGCGCGCGAATGCGGCATTTCGGGAGCCGCCATCCACCAGCGCATCCGCAAGCTCGACGAGGCGGGCGTGATTCTCGGCAGCCGGCTCGTCGTGAATCCCAAGATGATGGGCTTCGACGTCTGCGCGCACGTCAGCATCACGCTGCGCGATCCGAAACTGCTGTCGGAAGCCATCGAGGAGCTGAAGAAGGTTCCGGAAATCGTGGAATGCCACTTCATCACCGGAGCGGGCAACATCCTCGCGAAGCTCTACTGCGTGGACAACGAACACCTGATGCGGACGATTTTCGACGGCATCCTGCACATCCAGGGCCTCGCCTCGACCGAAACCATGATCTCGCTACAGGAGGTTTTCCAGCGCGAAATCAACATCGACTTCATCGAGGAGTGACGCCCCCGGGACCGCCGAACCCGGTCCGAAGCGTTTCCGAATACCACCCCGAACACTCCGGGGTGGTATTTTTTTCGGCGGACGGAACCCTCCGCCCGCCGGACATTCCCCTAATATAGTAGGTATCCGCCCGAACCGCCCGCCCGTTTCTTCTCCGCCCGTTCAGCACGTTCCGCAGTCCTTTCACCCGTGCCGATACGCCCTTTTAGCCGATCATTGCGCCCGTTCGTTCGATTCATTCCGGCCGCCCCGACACCCTTCCGGCGGAATTTCCGCACCCGAACGAGCGGACCCGCCGGACCGGACGGGTCTCTTCCGCCTTCCCGTTCTTCCCGGCGGTCCGGCGGTTTCCGGCCCCGGGGCCCGAAGAAATCCCCGCTACATTCCGCCCGGTCTTCCCTCCGGTCCCCCGGCCTACGTATCATAGAACACACGGAATCAGGCCGAATCCGGTCCTTCGGCGCCGGTCTCGGCAAAAAAAAACGAGAAAAATGCATTTTCCGTCCCGAAGTCGGCGAACCCCTCCGCACCGAAGAGTGCCCCTCGTGCGGACGCTCCCGACGGCATACCCGGATAAACGACTAACACACAGCCCGGAACAACGGCCGGGAAACGGTCCGTAACGACCGGAAAACGGTTCGGAAAAGGACGGTATTTCCCAGTTTAGAAATTACATATTTAAGGGTAAATATTGATTTTCACAAACTTTTTGTCGAATTTTGCCCTGCAACAGCTCCGAAATGAAAGGCGGTCACTTGCATAATTCAAATCTGTTCCCTATATTTGGACGACATATTTGATGCGGAAGCGCAAGTTTATTCTCACAGTGGAATCTGGAAAATTCAATTGGAGAGAGAATGAGCTGACTCCTTTCTACGTTGTACCCGTCTCTTCGGATACAGGCGTGGGGCTGTTGCTTATTTTATCTCCAAGGTATTCCAGAACCTCACTGTTAAAATAAGTCTTCGGCACCACGCTTCCTTTTTTTTAAAACCCTCATTTCTGCTTTCGCGGTGCAGTGAGCATTTTCGCCCTGCGGCGGTTCCGGCCGCCGCGGGGCCGGACAAGGACAAACCCGGTCGGGATTCCCGGCCTTCATAAATCATCAGCTCTATGAAGAAATTCTATCCGTGGTGCCTGCTGTTCTCCGTATTGGGAATGTGCAGCTTTTTGTGGTCGTCGTGCTCGGACGACGGCGGCGACGACACTCCGCCTCCGGGAGGAGGGGAAAACTCGTTCGTTTACGAAGGAGCCGAGAGCAAAATCGGCTCTGTTGTCTATCAGGTCGATGAAACGGGCAAAACCTACACGTTCTACTTCTCGCCCACAGAGGGCCTGCTCGACCTCGACGCCATGCTGCTGGCCGACGACTACATCAAGATCGAAACCGACACCCCGACGGGCGACATCGACCTGCTCGCCGAGGGCAATTCGCTGCTTTACAAGAAGGTGGACATCTCCGCCGCCTCGGCCGACAACACGGCCAAAAGCACGCTGTCGCTGCAACTGACCTCGCTGACGACGGTCAAGATGACCCTCGACGCCGCCATGAAGTCCGGCGAGACGCTCACGGCCTCCTACAACGGCACGTGCTCCCGCCACAGCGAGCAAAGCGGGCAGGGCGAAGGCATCGTCCTCGATACGCCGGTGTTCAGCTGGTGGCTGGGCAGCGAGAAACCCGCCTCGGGCGCCAACGACTACTACATCGCCGTAACCGACGCGCCCTACACGATCCAGAGCGGCGTTCAGGCCGCGCTCACCGAGCCGGGCTACATGCTGGTCATCGACTGCTACCTCGACAGCGGCGAGAAGTGGAAGACCTTCCCCACGGGCGTCTTCAACGAAAGCCCCGGGCTGGAGGACCACACCTATTCGTTCGACAACAGCTTCGTGCTCTACTTCGACGGAACGAACTACAACCAGATGCACCTCTCGGGCCCGATCACGATCTCGCGCGACGCGCAGAACATCGCCAAGATCTCCACGACGTTCCTCGACGAGGACGGCATCGTCGGCGAAGCGGGCACGGAGTATCCGATCTCGTTCGAGGGCGACCTGCGCGTGGGCAACGGCACGACGCTGCCCACCATGCCGCACCTGATGCACGACATCGAGTTCAAGGGCGTATATGCCCAGGGCGTGTACAGCGGCGACGTCTATGACACCGGCGGCGGCATGATCGAAATGACCTTCTACGACGAGAAGGGCGACGCCGGCGAGCCCTTCGGCTATGCGGTGAAGCTCACTGTCATCGGTCCGAAGTTCCTGGACCCGAAGAAGGAACGCAAGCTCACCCCCGGCACGTACACGGCCGCCACGACCTACAAGAAGGATACGTGGATGCCGGCCGCCGAAATGACCATCCTCGGCATGGTGATTCCCATGGGAACCTACGCCGCCTATGACGACCAGACGCAGAACGGCCAGTACTCGTACGGCTCGGAGGGCACGATCGAAATCGAGGAGCTGGCCAACAACCGTCACCGCGTCACGTTCGAAATCGAGGCGCAGACGGGCTACGTGTTCAAGGGCAGCTTCGAGGGCGACATTCCGCTCGAGGACCAGTCGGACGACAGCGAAGACGACGGCTCCTCGACGCTCACCGAGGATCTCGACATGGACCTGAGCTACCTGGAGAAAGCGCACTGCTTCCCGCAGACGCAGATCTTCGTCCCCGGACTGGGCACGATCGACGTGGCCGATCTCACCACCGTCACTCCGCCCGCTCCGGAAGCCTGCGGCTACCAGTTCATCGACCTCGGTCTCGCCACGGGAACCTACAAGCATGATCCGACCGGCGAATACAACGATCCGGGCAAACTCGTCGAGGGCGACATCGTCCGTCTCGACCTGCTCGTGGAGCCGGGCGACGAGGGCAAGATCACTCCGGGAACCTACACCCTCTCGCCGAACCGCTATCCGGCCCAGATGCGGCCCGGTGTCGCACTCCGCGGCTACCAGGGCGGCGAAGGCCATATCGGCACACGCTGGCTGGGCATCGGCAGCGCGATCGGCAACGGCTATCCCAAATACCACAGCGATCCGGATCACATCGTCATCGACGGCTGGCTCAACATCGCCTCAATGAAGGGATACGCCAGCATCTACGAAGGAACCGTGACGATCACGAAGGCCGAGGGCGGCGAAAACTGGTTCACCTTCGAGGTGGACGGCGAGGACGTGCTGCACCACAGCATCACGGGCACGTGGACCGGTCCGGTCGTGCTGGGCGACGGCGTCACCCCGGTAGTCTCCTCGGGCAAGGAGTTCAAACCCGCGGCCGCGGCCGCACCGGAGGCGAAACCCGCGTCCGAAAAGCAGCGCTTCCCGACGATGCGCGACGCCGCGGACTCGAAACCCGCACAGGCCCTCCCCGCACGCCGGCTCTCGCTCCGGTAGAGGAACCCCGAAACGGCGCGGGTGCGGCCCACCCGCGCCGTTACACCCAAAAACCTTTAAACCCTCTTGCTTATGAAAAAGAGCTATCTTTCGGGACTACGCGTCCTGACCTGGGCGATGCTGCTCGCCGCCGGAAGCTTCGTGTCGTGCTCCGACGATAACGAAGGCAAGGACGGCCCGACGCCCCCGCCCGATCCGGTCGAGCTGAACGACCAGTTCGAATACGACGGAGGCGATCCCGTGGACATCAAGTCGGCGATCTACGAGGTGGAGGACACCGACCTCTACACGTTCTACCTCTCGCCCTCGAACGGCGTGACCGGCATGGACGACATGACCGCGGTGAACGACTTCCTGCGCATTGCGGTCCGCAACCCCAAGGGAACCGTCAATACGGAGACCGACGAGTTCGAGATCGCCTACAAGGACATCACGGTGAACAGGAACACGCTGAAGACCGACGTCGAGAAGGTGTCGCTGCAGGCCGACCTGGTCGCCGAGACCTCGAAGCTCAACCTCCATGTCGAGGTGACGATGAAGTCGGGCAAGACGCTGCTGGCGCGGTACAACAACACCTGCACCGAGGCCGTTCCCGCCGAGCTGACGAACCAGTACGAGCTGGACAAGACGGTGACCGGCATCGGGAGCGCCGTCGAGTGGCACGACGCCGCGGCCGCCGCGACGACCTACTGCTTCTATGCCGATCCCGACGTGACGGCCCCCTCCGAGGAGACGGCCGGCTTGCAGATCACGGTCGCCGACGGCGTGGAGACCGCCGAGGTCGATCTGGCGACGGCCGACGCCGAAAAGATCCGGATCGCATGCGGCGAGTTCGAGAGCGGCGAAGGCATGACCGGCACGCTCTCCCTGGCCAAGTCGGGCTCGAAGCTCACCCTGACGCTCGACGCCGAGAAGGGCGCGAGCCGTCTGCGTGCCGCCTATGCGGGCGATCCCGTCGTGGGCTACGCGAGCACGAACAGCCTGACGGTGACCGAGGGCGAAACGCACGAAACGAACGATCTGAAGAAGGTGTTCCTCTACCAGAGCGCCGCCACCAACGTCCTCACGTTCGGACAGGTCGCCGATGCCGAGGCTCCCGACGGACTGACGAAGGGCCATTACGCCGTCTCGTTCAACCTCTCGACCTCCCAATTACAGGGTGCGACGGTCGATTTCGGAAAGCAGGAGGCACAGGTGCGGATCTTCGACTACCGGGCCTACCGGACGTGGGACAACGCCAAAGTCGAGGGCGCGACGGGTACGGTGACGACGATCCAGGCCGGCGAGCAGACCTACCTGCGCTTCTCGGTGGAATTCCCCGAGGGCCCGAAACTCGAAGGCGAATGGTTCGGAACGTTCACGACCGTCAAGGAGGAGACCGACATGACGCCCGTCGAGCCGTTCCGCCCCCGTGTCTCGATCAAGTCGGAGACGGGCGAAACGCTCCTGGACTGGGAAGTCACGGCGCTGGAACTGCGTCACGACACGAACTTCCGCGACTCGAATACGGGCGACATGATCGACGCGGCCTACATCTTCTATTTCCGGACCGACAAGACCGAAGACAACTTCGGCATCGACGGTCTCATCGGAACACCCATGTTCCGCCTGCCCGACGCGTACGTCGGAAGGGACAACTTCGATCTGACCGAAGACACCGAATGCAAGTGGGCGTTCAATTTCAACAACTCGAACCTCAGCCGGTACAGCACGGGATACGGATGCAACAACTCCTGGATGAAACAATGTCCCAACGAGGCCACCCTGACGGTCAAGAAGAACGACAAGGAGTGGGAATTCACCTTCACCATGCTGGACTACGGAATGTTCGGTTACACGGAACAGGGAACCAAAAACGTTCTGACGATCGAATGGAAGGGTCCGGCCACCAAATACACCGGATCCCAAAAGAACGACATGACCGACGCGGACTATTGAAGCATTAAAGTAAACTGCCGCTGAAAACAGCCCCTCTCTCCGGATTCCGGCCCGGCGGCCGGACCGGGGGGGGGGAATTTTCAGGGCCTTTCCCGAAGGCGGCGGGCCCCGCGGCCGGCACTTTCGGGCGCAAACGCAATTTCCAAACTTTTCAATATGACAAGAAAACTCCTCATCACACTGACGGTCACTCTGGGCGTCTGCTTCGCAACTTTCGCGCAGCAGCTCCGGATAACCGGCACGGTCAAGGACCACACAGGCCTGCCCGTGGCGGGCGCGACCATTCTGGTCGGCGGCTCGGCATCCGGAACCACCTCCAACGCGGACGGCAGTTTCGTCATCGAAGCCCCCGAAGACGGGACGTTGCTCGTCTCGTTCATCGGCTACCAGTCGCAGCAGATCGCCGTGGCCGGGAAGACGCACATCGACATCGTCCTGAAAGAGGACGCGCAGGCCATCGACGACGTGATCGTGATGGCGTTCGGTACGGCCAAGAAAGAGGCCTTCACCGGTTCGGCCGCCGTCATCAAGTCGGACGACATCGCCAAGTCGCAGCAGTCCAACGTGGCGCAGGCTCTGGCCGGAAAGGTCGCCGGCGTGCAGATCGCCAACACCTCGGGACAGCCCGGCTCGAGCCCCTCGATCCGCATCCGCGGCTTCAGTTCGCTCAACGCCGGCAACGACCCGCTGTGGATCGTGGACGGCATGCCCTATTCGGGCGACCTGAACAACCTCAACCCGAGCGACATCGAGTCGATGACCGTGCTGAAGGACGCCGCCTCGAACGCCCTGTACGGCGCCCGCGGCGCCAACGGCGTGGTGATGGTCACTACCAAGAAGGCCAGGTCGCGCGAAGCCGTGGTCACGGTGGACGCCAAATGGGGCGTCAATTCGCGCGCCGTCAAGGATTACGAGTACATCACCAACCCGGCGCAGTTCTACGAGACGCATTACGGCGCCCTGAAGAACTATTACCTCAGCTCGGACATGAGCGCCATGGAGGCCCACAACAAGGCCAACCAGAACCTCACGGGTGCGGCCGGCGACGGCGGTCTGGGCTACATGATCTACACGCTTCCCGAAGGGCAGCAGTTCATCGGCATCAACGGCAAGGTCAATCCGCTGGCCACGCTGGGCCGCCGCCTCGTTTACAAGGGCGAGGAGTACTACGTCCGTCCCGACGACTGGACCGACGCCGCTTACCGGACCTCGCTCCGCCAGGAGTACAACGTCAGCATCAGCGGATCGGGCGAGAAGACCTCGGTCTATGCCTCGTTCGGCTACCTCGACAACGAGGGCATCGTTTACAACTCGGACATGGAGCGCTTCACCAGCCGCCTGAAGATGGACTACCAGGCCAAGAAGTGGCTCAAGTTCGGCGCCAACGCCACCTATTCGCGCTACCGCTACAACCAGATCGACGACAGCGGCGCCAGCAACTCGTCGGGCAACGTCTTCGCCTACACGACGACCGTCGGCCCGATCTACCCGCTCTACATCCGCGACGGCGAGGGCCGCATCAGGTACAACGAGGACGGCATCAAGCTCTACGACTACGGCAACGGCGACAACGCCGGCATGGAGCGTTCGCTCTTCCCCAACAGCAACGCCCTCTCGGATTCGCGTCTCAACAAGCAGGAGGCCGAAGGCAACGCCTTCAACGGCACGGCCTACTTCGACGTTACGTTCCTCAAGGACTTCAAGTTCACGTTCAACGCCGGCGTGACGCTCGACGAGGCGCGCTCGACGATCTACTACAACCCCTACTTCGGGCAGTTCGTCAGCGAGGAGGGCCTGCTCCAGAAGGGCCACCAGCGCCAACTGGAGTACAACACGCAGCAGATTCTGAACTACACCAAGCAGATCGGCCCGCACAACATCAACGTCATGGCCGGCCACGAATACTACAACTCCGTCGTCTCCGTCCTCTCGGCCGGCAAGAGCCACATGCTCACCGACGACAACGACGAGCTGGCCGGAGCAATCATCGACAAGCAGTCGGCCGCGTCCTACCGCACCGAGTACAACAACGAGGGTTATTTCGCCCGCGTCATGTACGACTACGAGAACAAGTACTTCTTCTCGGCCTCCTACCGCCGCGACGCCTCGTCGCGCTTCCACACCGACCACCGCTGGGGCAACTTCTGGTCGCTGGGCGGCGCGTGGATCATTTCGAAGGAAAATTTCATGGAGAGCACCTACGAATGGCTCGACAACCTCAAGCTGAAGGCCTCGATCGGTTCGCAGGGCAACGACAACATCGGCGACTTCCGCTATACGGACACCTACTCGATCAACAACGCCAACGGCGAGGTATCGACCGTCTTCAAAGACAAGGGTTCCGAGAACATCACCTGGGAGACCAACTCCAACTTCAACGCCGGCGTGGAGTTCAGCTTCCGCCAGGGCCTCGTATCCGGCGGCATCGAGTACTTCCTCCGCAAGACGACCGACATGCTGCTGGCATTCCCCGTGCCGCCTTCGAAGGGCTACTCCTCCTACTACGCCAACGTGGGCGACATGCGCAACAGCGGTATCGAGATCGAGCTGAACTTTACGCCGATCCGCCGCGAAAACCTCGTCTGGGACATCAACCTCAACATGACGCACCTGCGCAACAAGATCACCATGCTGCCGCCCGAACGCCGCAACAAGCAGGTCGAGGGGTACTACGGCTACGTCAGCGGCACGAGCTTCTACGGCGAAGGACTTCCCATGTACACCTTCTACATGAAGAAGTACGCCGGCGTCTCGGAGGACGGCAAATCCATGTGGTACATGGACGAGACCGACGGCAAGGGCAACCCCACGGGCAAGCGCGTCACGACCACCGAGTTCGCCAAGGCGTCGGACTACCTCTGCGGCGACCCCATTCCCGACCTCTACGGCGGCTTCGGCACGAGCTTCAGCTACCGCGGCTTCGACCTGAGCGTGGCCTTCACCTACCAGATCGGCGGCCTGGCCTACGACTCGGGCTATGCGGCGGCCATGTACTCGCCGGCCAACAAATCGACAGGCATGAACTGGCACAAGGACATCCTCAAGGCATGGAGCCCGGAGAACCCCTCGTCGGACATCCCGCGCCTGCAATACGAGGATCAGGACCAGAACGCCACCTCCGACCGTTTCCTCATGGACGCCAGCTACCTGAACCTGCAGAACATCAACGTGGGCTATACGCTGCCGGCGAAGTTCACGCAGAAGTTCGGCGTGGACCGCCTGCGCATCTACCTCGCCTGCGAGAACGTCTGCTACTGGTCCAAGCGTCAGGGATTCGATCCCCGCTACTCCTACACGGGATCCACTTCCCAGGCCGCCTACTCGCCGGTACGCACGATTTCGGGCGGTATCAATATCCAATTCTAACGCTTTTCCGCATATGAAAAACATTCTCAAAATATCGGCCGCGGCGGCAGCCATGACCCTCGCGCTGAGCGGCTGTATCAAGGATGCCACGCCCACGCAGATCGCCACCGAGGACCAGGTGACGCTCGAGACGCTCGTCCGCGGCATCCCGGCGGCCCTCGTCATGTATAACTCGACCGGCTACGCGCAGGACGGCGCCGCATGGGACTTCTCGCTGCCGGCCATCCACCTGGCCATGGAGTCCATGACGGGCGATCTGGTCGTTACGGGCAACATCGGCTACGACTGGTTCACGCAGTGGGGAACCAACGTATCGCTCGGTTCGGATTACGCCGTGGGCGCGCTCACGTGGGACAACTACTACACGTGGATCATGATGGCCAACAACGTCATCAAGCAGATCGACGCCTCGGACTTCTCTTCGCTCGACGCCACGCAGCGCTCCTACCTGGGCTTCGCCTACACCTACCGGGCCATGTTCTACCTCGATCTGGTGCGTCTGTACGAATTCAAGGAGAACACGGTGACCGAAGCGCCCGAACTGCTGGGGCTGGGCGTGCCCGTCGTGCTGCCCGAGACCACCGAGGCCGAGGCCAAGAACAACCCCCGCGCCAAGGTCGATGACATCTACGACAAGGTGATCTTCCCCGATCTGGACAACGCCGAGGAGCTGCTCGAGAACTACACCGCGCCCGACAAGTACACGATCAGCCTGGCGCTGGTTTACGGACTGAAGGCCCGGGCCTGGCTCGAGCGGGGCACGGCCAAGAACGACGCCGAGTCGTACCGCCAGGCCGCCGAGTACGCCCGGCTGGCCATCACCGCCAGCGGCTGCACGCCCCTGACGCAGGAGCAGTGGGAAGACCCCACGAACGGCTTCAACAGCGCCACGTCGAACGACGCCTGGATCTGGGGCCTCGCCCTGCCGAGCGAAAGCGTCGCCAACCTCTTCTGCTTCACCGTGCACATGAGCTGCGAAAACGACTGGGCTCCCTACCACGCCGGCCGCGGCATCAACCGGAACCTCTATTACAGCATCGACTCGCGCGACTTCCGCCGCCACTCGTGGCTCGACCCCGACCGCAGCTCCTACGCCTACAAGAGCTGCCGTCCCGACGCCGACACCTACTTCAAGGAGTCGCTGGCCGACTTCGCCAACATCAAGTTCCGTCCGGCGCAGGGCGCCTATGCCGACTACAAGGTGGGCGGCGCGGCCGACCATTGCTGCATGCGCGTCGAGGAGATGTACTTCATCGAGGCCGAGGCCACGGCGCAGGCCGGCGACCTGGCCGGCGGCATCCGCCTGCTCAACGAGTTCATGACCTCCTACCGCATGATGAACGGCGCGACCTACGACTGCACGAGCAAGTCGGGAACGCTCGAAGGGTTCATCAACGAGCTGATGCTCCAGAAGCGCATCGAGTTCTGGGGCGAAGGCATCGTCATGTTCGACATGAAGCGGCTCGACATGTCCAGCAAGCGCGGTTACGTCGGGACCAACGCGCCCTCGTCGTACCGCCTCAACGTCGAGGGACGCGCTCCCTACTGGAATTTCGTAATCATCCGCTCCGAAACGCAGAACAACCCCGTCATCGCCACGCAGAACAACCCCGACCCGTCGGGACTGGTCGAGCCGTGGAAGGGCTGACCTGCTGCGCAAAAATGCTTACTAACATTTAAATCAGCGAATTGTGAAGACACTCAAATACATCTTATGGGCATTCCTGGCGGCATTCGCGGCCGTCGGCTGCTCGGACGACCCGACCTACACGGCCGGCTCCGAGGAGGACCCGGATAACTACGGCGTCTATTTCCCGACCCAGACTTCGCCGACGGAGGTGGAGCTGGATCCCGCGGAAGAGCCCGAGATCACCTACAAGGTCCGCCGCACCCGGTATCTCGACGCCATCACGGTTCCGGTCGAGATCACGACCAGCGCGGAGGAGATTTTCGAAATCGAACCGATCGTCTTCGGTCCGGGCGAGGAGGAGACCGAATTCACCGTCTCCTTCCCCAACGCCAAGGAGGGCGAGACCTACACGTGCGACATCCGCATCGTAGATCCGCACTACATTTCGATCTACGGTCCCAGGGCGACGAGCCTTTCGTTCTCGGTGCTCCGCGCGGGCTGGGAGCTGGTGACCGAAGGGGAAGCGACCAAAGGCAAATGGCGCGACGAGGTGATCGGCGACATCTACTCGATGGACGTCTCGACGTTCAACCCCTACCCCGAAGTCGAGGTCGAAATCTACCAGCGCACGGACCTTCCGGGCTACTACCGCGTGAAGGTCTATAACAGCGCCCTCGTCACGGCGCTGGTCGGCCAGCAGATGAACGTCCAGAGCCGCGACGTGTGGACGATCATCGACGCCCGCGACCCGAACAGGGTATTTCTGCCCTACCAATCGACCGGACTGACGCTCAACTCCGGCGACGGCGAGCTCAAATTCGCCTCCAACGTGGCCGAGAACTTCGTCATGGAGGAGTCGGCCGGACAATACGGCACGCTCAAGGACGGCGTCATCACCTTCCCGGCGCAGAGCATCCTGCTCGAACTGGAGAAGGAAGCGGGATCGTTCTTCTACGGCAACCGGAACGGAATGCACCGCATCCTGATGCCGGGCGTCGTGATTCCCGACTACACCGTGACGCTCGCCAAGAGCGAACCGAAGGAGGGCGTCGTGGAGATCGCGGCGACCTTCGCGGCGGACGCCCGGGAGATGAAATACGCGGTGTTCGAAGGCGTGCTCGACGACGGACAGGCCAGCCTGACGGCTCAGGACATGGACAAGAACAAGGACAATCCGGACACGTTCCAGGGTTCGATCACCGAATCCGGCACGATCCGCGTCGAGAACAGGCAGACGGGCAAATACACGCTCGTGGGCTGCATCTACGACGAGGAGGGCACGATGCGCTCCTACGCCTTCGTATCGTTCGGCTACGTGGCCGCAGACGACGAAAAGCCGGTGATCCTCACGGTGGGTCTCGAGGCCACCAACGAATATGCGGGCCAGGGGCTGACATCGGACAACTCGGCGAAGTTCTACGCCTACGGCGAGGGAATCGAATCGGCCGTCTATGGACTGTTCCGCAGCAGCCGGCTCGAAGGCATCGACAAGAACGCGCTGCTGGACAGCCAGGGCACGCCCTTCACCGAGGAGCAGCTCGCCCAGCTCAACGACAAACACTTCAGCGTCATGCTGACCGGCCTGAACGGCGACAGCGAGTACACGCTGCTGATGCGCGCCAGCAACGGCTACATCAGCGAGATCAAGGAGGCCGCCTACAAGACCACGGGCACGTACAACCCGGCCATGGAGGATTTCGTTTACGAAGACTTCCTCTCCGCCGAGGAGCAGCCTTCGGTCGAGAAGCTCAGATCGACGGTGTGGAACTACTACGCCATGGACCTGATGGATTACTCCTCGGAACAGCCGATGCGCCGGAAGATCGGCTCCGTGACGATGACCGACAACCCCGAGATCACCGCACAGGCGGGAGGCACGGTGCTGAACGTGGACGGCCTCTCGGGCATCGACTTCGAGAGCGGCGGTTCCGTATTCGGCTTCTACATCCCGGGCAACCAGACCTTCGACGGCTACAACGGCGTCCTGGCGCTCTACACCGACAAGGACCTCACGCCGGCCACCTACAAGGGAAAAAGCACGATCCTCGGTTTCACGCCGCTGGAATCGCCCACCTCCATCTATTACGGTTACGGTCTGTTCGTGGGCGCCGTCGCCGACGGATACCTCTACTGCGTACCGTCGCCCGCAGGCGTGCAGCAGGGGCTTACGTTCAATTACTTCTTCACCGGAACGACCAGCGAGGTGTTCAGCATGATGACCGAGATGATGCTCGTCGATCCCGAAAAGGACCTCGGCGGAGAGCTCCCGAGCGCCGCATTGCAGCGCATCGCCGAACTGCGGCGACTGGCCGTGAAGGCTTTCGCCCCGCGGAACTGCGTCGAGCTGCCCGAGTTCAGCGGCGGCGCGGGCTGCACGGGCCCCGCGAAACCGGTTCTTCCGGGAAATCTCGCGGTGAACCCGATGCCGGCATCGGCTCCCTCCGTGAAGCGGGCCGACGCGGCGACGACCGCCGCAGGTCCGGCCGCCGGAGGCGCTTCGGCGCCGGGCGACTTCCGGAAAACGGGCGTGCGGGCCGAAAAAAGACTGAAATAACCGTCCGGGAAGCGGCCGGAGGTTCGGCATGATGCCGGCCGCTTCCCTTTTTCAGACGATAACGACATGCCGACCATTCTCAACAAGACAAGTATATGCAGAACACCAAGAAATTTCTGATCTTCGCATCCCTGCTGTTCGCGGCCTGTACGTCCGATCCGCTCCAGGAGCCGGCAGGCACGGCCGGCGACGCCGGGGAAACGGCCGTCTCCAAGATCTGCAACACCTCCGCCCATGCGGCCCGGGGAACGCTGATCGCCAAATTCGACGACGAGGCCGTCCCCACCCTCGAGCAGGCCGCCGCGCAATACGCCGCGACGCGCAGCGGCGGCGCCATGACGCGCTCGGGCATCGCCCCGGTCGACGAGATTCTCGCCGACCTGCACGTCACCTCGCTCGAACGCGTCTTCCCCGACGCCGGGGAGCACGAGGCGCGCACCCGCGCGGCCGGACTGCACAGGTGGTACGTCCTCGCATTCGACGAGGAGCAGGACCTCGACGAAGCTGCCCGCCGGCTCGCCGCCGTGGCCGAAATATCGAAGATCCAGTTCAGCGTCAAACGCCGGAAGGCCTTCGACGGCAAGGCCTATCCGTTCCGCGAGGAGCCCCGCGGCGCGACCCGCGGTCTGGTCCGGTCGGACTTCAACGACCCGAACCTCTTCTGGCAGTGGCACTACATCAACAACGCCGACCAGGCGGTGGCCACCACCGCGCTCGCCGGAGCCGACATCAATGCGGCCGACGCCTGGAAACTCACCGGAGGCGACCGCCGGGTCATCGTGGCGATCGTGGACGAAGGGGTGAAATACACCCACCCCGACCTGGCGGCCAACATGTGGACCAACCCGAACCCCTCGAAAGAATACGACTATCAGGACATCCACGGCTGGAATTTCGCCGCCGACGCTCCGATCTCGTGGGACCGGGTCGAGACGCTGCCCAACGGCCAGAAGGACGGCGATTCGGGACACGGCACGCACGTCGCGGGCACGGTCGCCGCGGTCAATAACAACGGGCTCGGCGTAGCGGGCGTGGCCGGAGGCACGGGCAACGGCGACGGCGTGCAGATCATGTCGTGCCAGATCTTCTCCGGCTCCACGGACGCCACCGACCTCATCGTGAGCCGCGCGATCAAGTACGCCGCCGACCACGGAGCCTCGATCCTCCAGTGCTCCTACGGCTACGAAGGCGCGGGCATCCGGTCGGACCGCGAATACGAGAAATCGGCCCCGCTGGAGGTCGAGGCGATCCGGTACTTCCTCGCCCAGAGCAACTGCAAGGCGATGGACGGCGGCCTGGCCGTTTACTCGGCGGGCAACGAATCGAAGCCCTACTCCGACTACCCGGGCGGCTACCGCGACTGCATCTCCGTCACGTCGTTCTCGGCCGACGGACTGCCGGCCTACTACACCTGTTACGGTCCCGGCTGCAACATCGCGGCCCCGGGCGGCGAGACGGGCGGCCTGAGCGGCGGCGAGAAGGCCGGCGTGCTCTCGACGCTCTGTTCGGAGATCAGCGGAACGGACTACGGCTACATGCAGGGAACCTCGATGGCCTGCCCGCACGTCTCGGGCGTCGCCGCGCTGGGCCTCTCCTATGCGCTGGCCAAAGGCAAGCACTACACGCGCGAGGAGTTCGTCTCGATGCTCCTCACCTCGGTGAACGACATCGACGCGCGGCTCGAGGGAACCAAGACCACGGGTGCGACGCTCAACCTGGAGGACTACCGCGGCAAGATGGGCACGGGAACCGTGGACGCCTACCAGTTGCTCATGCAGATCGAGGGAACGCCCTGCCTGAAGGTCTCGACCGGCAGGCTGGAGCTCATCACCCTCACGCAGCACTTCGGCGGATCGGCCCAGAACCTGACCTACCGGGGCGTGGAGATCGCCAAGGAGGACATGGAGAAGCTCGGCATGACGGCGGAGCCTGAAATGTACAACGGCCAGTTGATGATAAAATGCACGAAACCGGGTGTCGCACGCATCACCGTCAAGGCGGTCGGCGGCGGCAACCGCCCCGGCTCGGAGACGATCATGGGCGGCATCGAAATCTCCAAGGAATTCGCCGTCATCGCCCGGGAAACGGGAGCCGAAAACGGAGGTTGGTTATAAACGACAGTAGCACACTAAAGAATCCAATGAAAAAGCATATCTATTCCCTGTTTGCAGCCGCGCTGCTCGTATTCTGCGCCGGATGCTCGAACGACGACGACGGACCTGCCATCTCCGACAAAGGCGTGGTGGGCGAGTGGCATCTCACGTCGTGGAACCACGAAACGCCGGCCGATTTCGACGTCTATGTCCAATTCGGGGCCGACGGGAAATTCGACATCTTCCAGAAGGTGGAGACTTCGGCCTACGTCCGGTATTCCGGCCGTTTCGCCGCGTCGGATTCGCGCCTTTCGGGCCGTTACAGCGACGGCGTGGCGTGGAGCACGGACTACACCTTCGAACTGAGCGACAACGGCGACACCCTGACGATGACCAGCGCCACGGAGGGCGCCGAAGTGAGCGTCTATACCAGAACCCCGATTCCCGAGGAGGTGCTCGACGCTCCCCAGGTGCGTTCCGGCACGCTCCCCGACGGATTCCGGCGGATTCTGTAACCCGGAGCGATCCTCACTCAACCGAAAGACGGACTCCTGAGGAGTCCGTCTTTTTTTCGAAAAATGCGGCCGGAAACCCACCGGAGAACAGGTCCGGAAGAAGCGAACCCCGGAAAGCGGGGAAAACACCCTCCGGAAAGCCCCCAAGAAACAGGAAAAGCAAACCCTCCGGGAAGCGCACTCCGCCCGAAAAGCAAGGAAACGCCCCCGGGGAACGGGAAGCGGGTCCGGCTACTCGTCCTCCCCGTCGTCGTAAAATACCTCGTCCATGAGCGTATCCAGCTCGCGCCGCTCCTTCTTGGTGGGGCGGCCCGTACCGCGGTCGCGGAAGACGAAGATCGTCTCGCGCGGCACGTCGAGCTTCGCCAGCTCCTCCTGCGGCGTGACGTCGAGGCAGTAGGCCGGAACGTTCCTGGCCCCCTGGCGGCTCGACACCAGCCCGAGCACCTTGTACGAATAGGTCACCTGCCGTTTGCGCACGGCGATCAGGTCGCCGATCTTCACTTCGCGCGAGGGCTTGGCGAAGGAGCCGTTCACCGTCACCTTGTTGGTGCGGATGGCGTCCGCCGCATCGCTGCGGGTCTTGAAAACCCGCACGGCCCAAAGGTATTTGTCCAAACGAATGTCGTCCATAACCGAAAACTATGCGATCGTCAATTTCCGTTGTCTGCCGGGTTGCCGCCGTCCGCGGACCCGTTACCGCTCGTAGAGCGTCTCGGCGCGGGGTCTGTCGTGCGACTGCTCGTCGTTCTGACGGCTGACGCTCAGGATCATCCCCAGCGCGATGGTCGTGAAGAGGGTCGAGGAGCCGCCGCGCGAGATGAGCGGCAGGGTCTGGCCCGTCTCGGGAATCAGATTCACCGTCACCATGACGTGCAGCAGCGCCTGGCAGGTGATGAGCAGCGCCAGCCCCAGCACCAGCAGCCCCGGAAAGGCCGTGCCGCAGCGCCGGAAGATCTCGATGGCGCGGAAGAAAATCCACAGGTAGAGCATCAGCAGCACCACGGCCAGCAGCAGCCCGTACTCCTCGACGAAGAAGGCATAGGCGTAGTCGCTCTCGGGGTGGATCATCTCCACGCGCATGGCGCTCTGTCCGGCCCCTTCGCCCAGGATTCCGCCGTTGTGAATGGCGATCATCGAACGTTCGGTGTCCGTGAGGTGCTCGATCGGCTTATCGACCTGCGACGAGGTCCAGAGGTGAATCCACGTCGAGACGCGCCCTTCGGCCGTCTCGCTGCGTCCGAGGTTGAGCGTCATGACCACCGCGATGGCCGCGACGCCCCATCCCACGAGCTTCATCAGCTCGCCGAAACGCACCCGTCCGATGAGCATCATCACCCAAGAGGCCATGGCCACCAGCACGGCCGACGAGGTGTGCGCCGGGAAGATCACCAGACACGACACCGCGACGGGCATGAGAATCGGCCATGTCCCCTCGCGCCAGATTTTCCGCTGCGCGGGCGACGAGCGCCAGGTCCAGAACCGCCACGTGGGGACGATGCGGATCTTGTCGATCTTCGACTGCCTCCCGGCCAACTGCTGCGCGAGGAACAGCACCGTGGCGACCTTCAGCGCCTCCGACGGCTGGAACTGGAAGGGCCCGAGCGGAATCCAGCGCGCCGCGCCGTTGGTCGTCGCGCCGATGAAATAGACGGCGACGGTCAGCAGCACCGAGAGGAAATAAACGGGGCGGGCGAAGTAGTTGTAGATGCGGCAGTTGATCTTCTGCACGGCGAACATCACCACGAGGCTCGCCGCGAGGATCATCAGTTGCTGGCGCAGGAAGTGCGCCGTCGTGCGGGCCGTGTGCGCGTCGTAGGCCATCTTGGCCGTCGAGGAATAGACCACCAGCACGGAGATCACCGCCAGCGCGGCGACGATGATCCACAGCACGCGGTCGCCCGTGAAGAGGTCGAGCCGCGCCGCACCTCCGCCGGCCGCACCGGTATCGTCCGCAGCGGGTCCGGAGTCGCCCGCAGCACCGCGGCGCCCTCCCGGCGGCGTCTCCGCCGGGGCGCCCCGGCGGCGCGGCGCGGCATCGCGGGCCGTCTCCGCCGCCGTCCGTTCGTCGTATCCGTATTCCTCCCGCTCCATGTCGTCAGGCATTTTCGTTCACCCAGCGCTTGAAACGTTCGCCGCGGTCCTCGTAGTTGCGGAACAGGTCGAAGCTCGCGCAGGCGGGCGACAGCAGCACCGCGTCGCCCTCCCGGGCCGCGGCCTTCGCCGCCGTCATCGCCTCGTCGAGCGAAGAGGTCGGAATCACCTCGGGAACCACCCCCGCAAATTCGCTCAGGAGCTTGGCGTTGTCCAGCCCCATGCAGACGAGCGTGTGCACCTTCTCGCGGGCGAACGCCTTCAGCGGCCCGTAATCGTTGCCCTTGTCCGTGCCTCCGGCGATCCACACCACGGGCCGCTTCATGCTCTCCAGCGCGTAGTAGACCGAATCGACGTTCGTGGCCTTCGAGTCGTTGATCCACAACACGCCGCCCTTCTCGGCCACCGGTTCGAGCCGGTGTTCGACCGGGGCGAATTCGCAGAGCGAGCGGCGGATCCGCGCCGGGGCGACGCCCGCCGCGAGGGTCGCCAGCGCCGCGGCCATGGCGTTGTAGGCGTTGTGCAGCCCCTTGATCCGCAGCTTCGCGGTGTCGATCTCCACGGAGCTTTTCCCGGCCGCGGCCGTGAAGCGTCCGTCGCAGAGGAAGGCGTCGCCCGCGCCGCTCGCCACGGCGTTCTTCGCGGCGAAGGGCAGTTGTTTCATGCGCAGGTCGTAGCGCGGCAACTGCCGCCAGATCACCTCGTCGTCGCCCGAATAGACGAACCAGTCGCGCGAGGTCATGTTCCGCACGATGCGCATCTTCGAGTCCGCATAGTTCTGAAAGCAATGGTCATAGCGGTCCAGGTGGTCGGGCGTGATGTTCATCAGCACCCCGATATGGGCGCGAAAGCGGTACATGCCGTCGAGCTGGAAGGAACTGAGCTCCAACACATACCAGTCGTAATCGCCCGTGGCGACCGAATAGGCGAAGCTCTCGCCGATGTTGCCCCCGAGCGCCACGTTCAACCCTGCGTCGCGCATGATCTTGTAGATGAGCGACGTGGTGGTGGTCTTGCCGTTCGACCCCGTGATGCAGATGCAGCGCGCCCGGCCGATGTAGCGGCCCGCGAACTCCATCTCGGAAATCACCGGAATACCCGCCTCGCGGATACGCCGCACGATGGGCGCCGTCTCGGGAATCCCGGGCGACTTGACGACCTCCGACGCCGCGAGGATGCGCTCTTCGGTGTGGCCGCCCTGCTCGTAGGGAACCCCCCACTCGTCGAGCCGCTCGCGGTAGCGGTCGGCGATACGGCCCGAGTCCGACAGGAAGACCCCGAACCCCTTCTTCTTGGCGAGGATCGCGGAGCCGTAGCCGCTGATTCCGCCGCCCAAAACGACGATGAATTTCTTCTGCATGATTCCGTTCTTTATTTTCCGGCCGTCCCGGAAGCGCCCTGCGGCCCCGGCGGACGACCCGATCGCTTATCGTATCTTCAGCGTCACCAGCGTTATGGCCGCCAGCAGCAGCGAAATGATCCAGAACCGCGTGACGATCTTCGTCTCGAAGATGCCCCGCTTCTGGTAGTGGTGGTGTACGGGCGACATGAGCAGGATGCGGCGCCCCTCGCCGTAGCGGCGCCTGGTGTACTTGAACCATCCCACCTGCATCATCACCGAGAAGCTCTCCACGAGGAAAACCCCGCACAGCAGCGGCAGCAGCAGCTCCTTGCGGATGCAGAGCGCGAAGACGGCGATCACGCCGCCGATCGAGAGCGAGCCCGTGTCGCCCATGAAGATCTGCGCCGGAAAGGAGTTGTACCAGAGGAAGCCGACCAGCGCCCCGACCAGCGCCGCGGCGAAGACCACCAGTTCGCCGCTCTGCGGGATATACATGATATTGAGGTAGTCGGCGTAAACGATGTGGCCCGAGAGGTAGGCCAGCACCCCCAGTACGGCGACGATCGGGACCGATACGCCCGTGGCCAGCCCGTCGAGGCCGTCCGTCAGGTTCGCGCCGTTCGACACGGCCGTCACCACGAAGATCGCCACCAGCACGTAGAGCAGCCACGTGGCCGTTCCGTTGCCTCCGGTGAGCCAGCCGTAGTCGAACTCGTTGTCCTTGATGAAGGGGATGGTCGTCTGCGTGGTCTTGACCGACTCGGAGCTGAGCACCACCGTCTGCCGCACGCTCTGCACCGCACGCCCCTCCTCGTCGAGATAGACCGTCTCCACGGGCCGCGTGGACTTCTCGCGCACGACGATCTCGGGCGAGAGCCACATGGTCGTCCCGACGATGACGCCCAGCCCGACCTGTCCCACGATCTTGAAGCGCCCCTTGAGGCCCTCCTTGCGGTGGCGGAACACCTTGATGTAGTCGTCCAGTCCGCCGATCAGCCCCAGCCAGACGGTCGAGACCAGCATCAGTTGCACGTAAACGTTGTCCAGCTTGCCCAGCAGCAGCGTCGGGACGAGGATGGCGACGAGGATGATCACGCCGCCCATCGTCGGCGTGCCCCGCTTCTGGAGCTGCCCCTCGAGCCCCAGGTCGCGGATCTCCTCGCCGATCTGCTTGCGGCGCAGGAAGTCGATGATCCGCCGCCCGAAGATGATGACGATGAGCAGCGAAAGGATCACCGCCGCCGCCGCGCGGAACGAAATGTACTGGAACATGCCCGATCCGGGCAGGTCGTAAACCTCGTCGAGGTATTTGAAAAGATGATACAGCATGGTGTCAGTTGCGTTTTTCCGGTTTCGAAAGGGCGGCGAAGGCGCGGCGGACCTCCTCGCGGTCGTCGAAATGCCGTTTCTCGTCGCCGACGATCTGGTAGGTCTCGTGCCCCTTGCCCGCGACGAGGAGGATGTCACCGGGCCGCGAGAGCATCACGGCCGTGCGGATCGCCTCCGCCCGGTCGGCGATGCGCAGGTAGCGCACCGAGGGGTCGAGCCCGGCCGTCATCTCGTCGAGAATCGCCTCGGGCGACTCGTGGCGGGGATTGTCCGAAGTGAAGATGGCCGTCGAGGCGTATTTCACGGCGATCTGCGCCATCTCGGGCCGTTTCGTGCGGTCGCGGTCGCCGCCGCAGCCGCACACCGCGAACAACTGCTGCGCAGGGGTGCGCAGCTCGCCGATCGTCCGCAGCACGTTCTCCAGCGCATCGGGCGTATGGGCGTAGTCCACCACCGCGACGGTCCCGTTCTCCGCACGGATCACCTCGAACCGGCCGCTCACGGGGTGCAGCGCCGAAAGCGTGCGCAGCACCTCCCCGCGGTCGAGCCCCAGCAGCGACGCCGCACCGTAAACGGCCAGCAGGTTGTAGGCATTGAACCGTCCGAGCAGTCCGACCCACACCTCCGCGCCGTCGATGCGCAGCAGCATCCCGTCGAGGTGCGTCTCGACGATCCGGCAGCGGAAATCGGCCATCGACCGCAGCGAATAGGTGCTCACCTTCGCCGCGGTGTTCTGCACCATGACGCGGCCGTTGCGGTCGTCGGCGTTCGTCAGCGCGAAGGCCCCCGCGGGCAGGCCGTCGAAGAAGCGCTTCTTCGCCCGGATGTATTCGGCGAAGGTCTTGTGGTAGTCGAGGTGGTCGTGCGTCAGATTCGAGAAGATGCCGCCCGCGAAGACGAGCCCCCGCGTGCGCTCCTGCACGATGGCGTGCGAGGAGCACTCCATGAAGCAGAATTCGCACCCGGCGTCGGCCATCTCGCGCATCATGGCGTTCAGGCGGATCGGGTCGGGCGTCGTGTGCGTCGCCCCGATTTCGCGGCCGTCGATCCGATAGACCACCGTCGAGATCAGCCCCGCGCGGTAGCCCAGCGCCCGCACCAGATCGTAGAGCAGCGTGGCGGTCGTCGTCTTGCCGTTCGTGCCGGTGACGCCCACCAGCTTCAGCTCGCGGCTCGGATGGCCGTAGAATGCCGCGGCCATGTCGGCCAGCGCCCCGGCCGCATCGCCGACGCACACGTAGGTCACCCCGGCAGCCGGCTCGGAGGGCATCCGCTCGCAGACCACCGCCGCGGCGCCCCGTCCGACGGCCGCCGGAATGAAGTCGTGGCCGTCGGCCTGCGTTCCCGGCACGGCGAAGAAACAGTCGCCCGCCCGCACGGCGCGCGAATCGAACGCGAGTCCTCCCACGGCGATCTCCGGATCGCCGTACAACGCCCCGACGGGCGTCCCTTCCAAAATATCCTTCAGTCTTTTCATCTCAGTCCAACGTTATGACGACCGCCGCGCCCGGCCGGATGCGGGTCCCGGCGGCGATACTCTGCCGCACGACGGCTCCCTGCCCCGAGAAGCGGACCCTCAGCCCGCGGCTCTCGAGCACGAACAGCGCGTCCTTCAGCCCCATGCCGCGCACGTCGGGCATCACGCCCCGGTCGTCCGGCAGGCTCGTGATCGCCACGTTCGAGAGGCTGTCCACCGCGGCGCGGCCCCAGCCCGTGCGGCTGTCGAACGAGGCGCGGGGCGAGAGGCGGTCGGCTACGCGGCGGATCTGGGCGATGTCGCCGCCCTTCACCCGCTCGGGATAGCGGCGCGGACCGTCGCCGCCGACCCGGCCGTACCAGTCGTGGCCGCGGTTGTAAATGTAATCGACCATGCGCTTGACGACGGGGCCCGCCAGCGGCCCGCCGTAGTAGGCCTTGCCCGCCTGCGCCCGGGTCTCGATCGTGGTCAGCACCGTATAGCGCGGCGCATCGGCCGGGAAGAAAGCCACCATCGACCCCAGGTAGTAGCGCCCTTCGCGGCTGCGGGCGTCGGTGATCTGGGCCGTGCCGGTCTTGGCCGCCACCCTCACGCGCGTCGTATCGCGGAAGAAGGCGCTGGCCGTGCCCTCGGTGCAGACCGCCTGCAAGCACTCGCGGACGATGCGCAGCGTCTGCCGCGAACAGACAGACGAGGAGATCGTCCGGCTCTCGAAACGCTCCTCCACGCGGTCGCCCCGGCGCAGCTCCCGCACCAGCACGGGCGAAATCATCCGCCCCTCGTTGGCCACGGCGTTGTAGAACGTGATCATCTGGATCGGAGTCAGGCGCACGCGGTAGCCGTAGGCCATCTTCACCAGCATGACGCCCGGGTCGGGAACCTTCCAGTCGGAGGTGATCGACGGGGCGCGTTCGCCGAGCCGCTCCAGTCCGACGGTCTCGCCCAGATGCAGCTCGTCGCGCAGGTAGTCGCTGTACCGCTGCTTCCGCCCCGTGATGCCGTAACGGTCCCAGACCGCCTCGGCGAAATAGACGTTCGACGACGAGGCCACGGCGCGGCGGAAGTCGATTTCGCGGTCGCCGCGGTGCGAGTCGCGGATGTTGCGCGCCGGGCCGATCTTCACCGGATCGCCGTTGTGGGTGTCGTAAACGGTCGTCACGGGCATCCGCGCGTCGTCGAGCAGCGTGAGCATCGTCGCCAGCTTGAAGGTCGATCCCGGCTCCATGCTGCGGCTCAGGGCGTAATTCTCCCGCTCGGCGAAGCTCCCGTCGGCATTGCGCCCGAGGTTGGCCAGCGCCAGGATCTCGCCCGTGCGGGTCTCCATCACGATGGTCGTGCCCCACAGGGCGTTCTGCCGCTCGAGCTGCTGCCGCAGCGCCTTGTCGGCCACGTCCTGCAAGTCGAGATCGAGGGTCGTCACCACGTCGTACCCGTCCTCCGGGTCCTCGTGCCCGGCTCCCGCCACGCGGCCGTAGAACCCGCGCGCGATACGCTGCCGCACGGCCCGTCCGTCGCGGCCCGCCAGCTCGGCGCGGTAGGCCTCCTCGATGCCGTAATTGCCCTTGTCGCCCGTCAGACCGATGGTCCGCCGCGCCAGCTCGCCCTGCGGATAGATGCGTTCGTCGCGTTCGACCAGGCGGTAAACCATTCCCATATTCCAGTTCAGCAGCGGATAACGCCGCAGCACCTCCCACTCGGCGTAGTCCACCTCGCGGGGAAAGACAGCGACGGGCGTATGGTCGCGGATCGTGTCGTAAATCCGCCGCGTGACGTACTCCTCGCCGCGCAGGCGGTCGAGCATCCGCGACAGCCACCCCTCCGAACGGAGATACTGCGTGTCGCGCGGATTGACCAGCCGGTAGCGCCGGGCATGCTCCTCGCGGAACATCCGGGCGTACTCCGAGGCGGGACGGTCCCCGAAGAAGGCGGCGAGCAGCTTCGAGAGCGAATCGGCCTGCTCGCGGAAGGTCCTGAGCGAATCCAGCCCCGGCGAGGCGAAGTCGAAGGCGGCCTGGTAACGGAAGATCGAGGTGGCCAGCGGCTCGCCGTCGCGCGAGAGGATGCTGCCGCGCTGGGCGGGAATCACCTCCTCGGTGAAGATGCGGCTCGAAAGGCGGTCGGCGTTGTAGGCCACCTCCGCGCTGAAGAGCTGCACCCACACCAGACGGACGAGCACGACGCCCCCGGCGAGGATGAAGAGCACGTAGAGGAGCCTCACCCGCAGCAGAATGTCGCTTTTGATCTTCGATCGCTCCGGCTTCATTCTCGGTGTCAGTTTTCGATGATTTCACCCGGGGCGAGCGGGTCGTAGAGGTCGATGCCCCGGCGGTGCAGCTCCTCGAGGATCGCCGAATGGGTGGTGCGGCGGTAGCGCTGCTCCTGCAGCCGGATCGACCGTTCGCGCAGGATCTGCACCTCGCGTTCGAGGCGCGAATAGCGCATGTCGAGGTGCAGCGACCAGAACATCACCACGATACTCAGGAAAAACATGCCGGCGATGGTCAGCATGTAGGGGTAGTATTTCGAGATTCCCTCGCGCAGGAGGATCGTGCCCGAAAAGAGCTGCCAGAAGGTGCTGCTCCGGAGGCGGCGCTCCCTGCGCGCGCGTTCCTCCTCCTCGGCCCGCTCCTCGGCTTCGCGCTCCTCGTCGGCACGGATGTCCTCGTCGGCCTCGCCGCGCTCCATGCGGCGCACCTCGCGCCGCACGCGGCGGGCGAACTCCTCCTCCTCGGCACGGCGCGCCTCCTCCTCGGGAGTCACGGGATCGAATTCGTGATCGCGGTACATGGCTGCATCAACGTTTTGCGGCGGCGCGGAGCTTCGCCGAACGGGACCGGGGATTGCGCTCCAGCTCCGCGGCCGAAGGGGTCACGGCCTTGCGCGTGACCGGTTCGAAGGGGACCTGCGGCCGGCCGTAGAAATCCTTGGCGACCCGCCCCGAGAAGTCGCCGCTGCGCAGGAAGTTCTTCACCAGCCGGTCTTCGAGCGAGTGGTAGGAGATCACCACCAGCCGCCCGCCGGGACGCAGCACCCGAAGGCTCTGCTCCAGGGCCATGCGCAGGGCCTCCATTTCTCCGTTCACCTCGATCCGCAGGGCCTGGAAGAGTTTGGTGAGGAACTTCGCCCCGTCCTTGCGGGGCGTGCAGGGCGCGACGGCCGCCACGAGCTGCGCGGTCGTGCGTACCGGCTCCGCCTCACGCGCCCGGACGAGGCACGAGGCCACCTTCCACGGCGTCTCCAGCTCGCCCCAGTCGCCCAGCAGACGCGTCAGCTCCTCCGCGGAGTAGCCGTTCACCACGTCCGCCGCCGTGAGCCGCCCCCGCTGGTTCATGCGCATGTCGAGCGGCGCGTCCCCGCGGAACGAGAAACCGCGCTCCACGGCGTCGAAATGGTGCGACGAGACGCCCAGATCGGCCAGAATGCCGTCCACCTCCCGGACCCCGCGGCAGCGCAACGCTCCGCGCAGAAAGCGGAAGTTGCTCTCCACGTAGCAGAACCGCCCGTCGTCGGGACGGTTGGCCAGCGTGTCGCGGTCCTGATCGAAGGCGTAGAGCCGCCCCGCAGGCCCCAGCCGCTCGAGAATGCGGCGCGAATGGCCGCCTCCGCCGAACGTCAGGTCGGCGTAGGTCCCGTCGGGACGTATATCGAGCAGGTCCACAGACTCTTCCAGCAGGACCGGCGTATGGTATTGCGGCATAATCTTCGTTCTCGAAAGTCTATTTGGGTGTAAAGTTAGGGATTTTTCGAAAAAGAATGCCTATATTTGTGGATATAATTTTCCGAACGTACCCATGCCCGAAATAGACATCGGAGCCGTACTCGCCGAGAAAGCCCCGGCGGCGGCCCGCTGGATACCCCGTTTCGCCGTGAACTGGCTGCGCCGCACGATCCACGAGCGGGAGATCAACCACATCCTCGAACACTACTGGTCGCTGCCGCCGCAGGAGTTCATCCGCGCCTGCTTCCGCCAGTGGCAGGTCACCTATTCGATCGAGGGGCTCGAACGCATCGACCCCGCGGGGCGCTACCTGTTCGTCTCGAACCACCCGTTCGGCGGCATGGACGGCATGATGCTGGCCGACAAGCTCATCGACCGCTTCGGCGACGTGCGCGTGGTGGTGAACGACCTGCTGATGCACGTCGAGCCGCTACGTCCGCTCTGGATTCCGGTGAACAAGCACGGCGCGCAGAATGCGGCCTGCGCCCGGCGTTTCGACGAGGCCCTGTTCGGCGAACTGCCGATCCTCACCTTCCCCGCAGGACTCTGCTCGCGCCGCATCGACGGCCGCATCGCCGATCCCGAATGGAAGACCAGCTTCCTGAAAAAGGCCTACGCCTCGCAGCGGCAGATCGTTCCGGTCTTCGTCGAGGGGCGGCTGTCGGACTTCTTCTACAACGTGGACCGCTTCCGCAAGGCGCTGGGCATCCGGTTCAACATCGAAATGCTCTGGCTTCCCGACGAAATGTTCTCCCAAAAGGGGAAACACTTCCGCATCGCGGTAGGCGACCCGATCCCCGTGGCCGAACTGCAACACTGCGGCTCCCTGCGCGAACAGACGGAGGAAGTACGCAAAAAGACGTATTTTCTGGAAAACAAGCTCGCCGGGGGCGCGAAAACCCGCTAAAATTGGTACTTTTGTTCCCGTTATGCGACTGAAAGAGCCCGAACCGATCCTGCCGCCCGTAAACCGGGACCTGCTGCGCGCCGAGCTGACGCCCGACAGGAAGGTGCGCGACACGCACAAGGCCGGCAACGAAATCTACATCTTCGCCGCCGGGGAGTGCCCCGCGCTGATGCGCGAGGTGGGGCGTCTGCGCGAAATGGCGTTCCGGGGCGCAGGCGGCGGCACGGGCCGCGAGGTGGACATCGACGAGGAGGACCTGGCCGGCGACGGCTACTACCAGTTGATCGTCTGGGATCCCGCGGCCGAAGAGATCGTCGGCGGCTACCGCTTCATCATCTGCACCTCGGAACGGCCCCGCCACCTCTCCACCGAGCACTATTTCCGCTTCAGCGACCGGTTCCGCCGCAAATACCTGCCGCGGACCATCGAGCTGGGCCGCTCGTTCGTCCAGCCCTCCTACCAGGCACGCGGCAATTCGAAGAGCATCTACGCGCTGGACAACCTCTGGGACGGACTGGGGGCGCTGATCGTCCTCAACCCGCGGGCGAAGTACCTCTTCGGCAAGGTCACCATGTACACCTCCTACAAGTCCGTGGCGCGCAACGCGCTCATCTGGTTCCTCCGCCGCTACTTCCCCGACCGCGAAGGACTGGTCGAGGGCATCCATCCGCTGACGCTCGACCTGGACGACCCCTATTACGAGGAGCTGTTCTGCGGCGAGACCTACATGGAAAACTACCGCATCCTGCTCCAGAAAATCCGGGAGTTCGACGAGAACATCCCGCCGCTCATCAACGCCTACATGAACCTCTCGCCCACGATGCGGGTCTTCGACACGGTGCAAAATCCCGACTTCGGCGGCGTGGAGGAGACCGGCATCCTGGTCACGATCCGCGACATCTACCCCGAGAAACGGATGCGTTACACCCGCTGGCAGGGGTGGCGCGCCAACCTCAAGCACCGCCGCGAGGAGTTCAGCGAACAACTCCGGGAACACCTCGGGCGGATCACGAAAAAGAAAAACGGCTGATCCCCGCGGAACGGGGTTCTCCGGCAAAGGGCATGTCCGATACATCCGCTCCGCATTCCGGATCCGGCAACCCGGCTGTCGTCTTCCGCAGTTCCGAATCGCATACGCGGACCATTCCGGTCCGATTGCTCCGGAGTATGTCTCTCATTATCAACAGACCGCACATGCACGGGCCGGCCGAACCGAAAGTCCCGGCAAACGCACCGTGAATAGATTTTGCTACGATTTGAACGATTCGTGTCATTCGGAGGGGTGTGGCGAACCTAATTTTGTTTTCGCTAACAACTCTAACCCGAATGCTTATGAAAAACCATTCTCTTCTGTTGCGCGTATGCGCATACGCCTGGGCTTTCCTATCTCTCACGGCCTGCGGGGACGACGATACGGAAGGTCCCGGAGGGACGAAAATCGAAGTCACGACCGCTGCGGTGACCGAAATCAGCGGAACGAAAGCCGTGAGCGGCGGCACGGTCTCCGGCGACGAAGGCGCCGTCGTGACGCGCCGCGGCGTCTGCTGGTCGCAGTCGGAGAATCCGACCGTCTCCGACGCATCGACTTCCGACGGCGAAGGTCTGGGTTCGTTCCGTTCGGAACTGACCGGACTGCAGGAAGGCGCCGTTTATCATGTACGCGCCTACGCCGTATCCGGGAACGAAACGATCTACGGCAATGCGGTATCGTTCAAGGCCGAAAGCCTCGTTCCGACCGTCACGACGTCCGTCATCGACGACATCTCCTACCGGTCGGCCACGGGCGGCGGCACGGTCGAATCTCCGGGAGCTTCGGAGGTCACCGCCGTCGGCATCTGCTGGTCTACGGAGGAGAACCCGACGATCGAAAACGACAACACCGAGGGAGATCCTTCGGAAACCGAATTTTCGCTGCCGCTGGAGAACCTCCGTTCGGGAACCCTCTATTATGTCCGGGCCTTCGCCGCAAACGAATCCGGAGTGGCCTACGGACAGCAGGTTTCGTTCACCACGCTGGCCGAGGAGCTGGTCGTGCTGCCCGATCCCGCCTTCATGCAGTACGCCCTCGACAATTTCGACGAGAACTGGGACGGTCAATTGCAGACGGGCGAAATAGCCGCCGTGACGAGTATCGACTGTTCGGGGCTCGGCATCGTATCGCTGGAAGGCATCGGCCGGTTCGCGAAACTACAGACGCTCGTGGCCAACGATAACCCGATTTCGGCGATCGACCTCTCGCAAAATACGGATCTGACACGCGTGGAACTGATCCGCACCTCTTTCGAGGAACTTGCCGTAGAGGGACTGCCCCGGCTTGAAACACTGCTGTGCGACGGACTGAAGGAAAATCTTCCCGGACCGTTGCGCAGACTGAGCGTGAAGGAGTGTCCGAAACTGCAGTCGGTCTATTGTCAGGAAAATTCGCTCGAAACGCTCGAAATCTCCGGCTGCCCCGAGCTGTCACTGTTGTGGTGCTACACCAACACGCTGACCTCGCTGAACCTGACGGAGTGTCCCGGGCTGACCGAGCTCAAGGCGTGGGACAATGATCTGGCGTCGCTCGACCTGTCGGCCAACAAGGCGCTCTCGCAGCTCGAAATACAGCGCAACCCTCTCACCGAACTCTCCGTGGCCGACTGCCCCGAACTGATCCATATCTGGTGCGACGGTCTGACGAAGACCGGCGAGGAGGAGATCCTCGGATCGCTGCGCAGCGTCTCCTTGACGAACTGCCCGAAACTCGAAGAGCTGAACTTCCAGGAAAACTCCGTCGAAACGCTTTCCGTCTCCGGATGTCCGGCCCTGAAAAAGGTGTACGGCTGGCGTAACCGGCTCGCATCGCTCGACCTGTCCGGCTGTACGTCGCTGACCGAATGCAAGGTGGCGGCCAACCGGCTCGCCCGCGCCTCGTTCCGCGGATGCGCGGCGCTCGACCTGCTCGACATTCCGGACAACGCGCTGGCGGAACTCGACCTGTCGGGATGCGGCGCCTTGCGCGAAATCTGGCTTCAGAACAACAGGACCCTGACATCACTCGACCTGAGCGACAATACGAACCTACAGATATTCCGGGGACCGGGCTGCGGCATCCGGTCGCTCGATCTGAGCGGCCATCCCCGCCTGACGTCGGTGTGGTGCGACAACAACGGCATGGAATCGCTCCGAGTGGACGGCTGCACGGCCCTCGCCGAACTGAAATGCCAGGCGAACTCCCTGACGACGCTCGACGTCGAGGGCTGCACAAGCCTCGGCATCCTCTGGTGCGACACGAACAACCTGAGCGAAATCGACCTCCGCGGATGCGCAGCCCTCACCGAATGCAATGTCCAGGCGAACCGCACGCTCGATGCGCTCGACCTCACGGGTTGCACGAAACTCGCCACGCTGAACGCCTACGACTGCGCGCTGACGTCGCTCGACTTGTCCTCGTGCGACAATCTCGAACTGGTGCAGGTGAACGACAACCGGCTCACGACACTCGCCGTACACGGAAAAAAGCTCCACGACGTACACTGCGTCCGGAATCAGCTCGCCTCGTTCTCCGCGACCGACACGCCGGCACTCATCGTCCTCTGGCTCCACGACAACCTGCTGACGACGCTCGACGTGAGCGAATGCGCCGACAGAATGGAGATTCTGGGCGTATATACGCCGGACGATCCCGTGAACCACACCAATCCGCTTCAGACGCTTTACATGCGTCAGAATCAGGAATTCGCAAACCGTTACGTGCCCGAATCGGCCGAAATCCGGTTCAAATAGAGATCCGCGTCCTCCGCGACGGCGGCGAGGCTCCTCCGGGAGCCTCGTCCTACCGTCGTGCGGACCGGCCAAAATCCAATCGCCTATGAATCTTTTCAACGTTTTCCTGCAACGCGCCAAAAGAGCGTTGCCGGGATTCCTGCTGGCCGTATGCTGTCTGTCGGCGGCCCGGGCCCAGCAGACACAGGGAATATCGGGTCTGATACTCGACATAGAGGGCCGGCCGATGGTCGGCGTAACCGTCGTCGTGAAGGATACAACCCGGGGAACCACCTCCGGATTCGACGGACACTACGAAATGGACGGACTGACGCCCGGTGCAACGATCGTGTTCAGTTTCCTGGGATACCAGACCGAAGAGGTCGTCTATCAAGGACAAACGGTACAGAATATCGTGATGCGCCAGGCTTCGACCGAAATGGAGGACGTCGTGGTCGTGGGATACGGCACGCAGAAAAAAGAGTCGGTGACCGGCGCCCTGTCCGGCGTGAAACCCCAGGTACTCGAAAGGACGGCGACCGTGTCGCTGTCGAACTCCATCGGCGGCGCGATGCCGGGCATCATCACGCGTCAGAGCACGAGCGAGCCGGGCAACGACTCGGCAGCGATCTTCATCCGGGGCATGGGTACGTGGCAGAACCGCAATCCGCTGATCCTCGTGGACGGCGTGGAGCGCGACATGAACCTGATCAACGTGGCCGAGATCGAGTCGGTGACAGTGCTCAAGGACGCCTCCGCAACGGCGGTATACGGCGTCCGCGGCGCCAACGGCGTCATTCTCATCAACACCAAGAAAGGCAGGATGGGGAAACCGCAAGTCGTATTCCGGACGGAGTTCGCCTCGCTGCACGGACTGCGTTTCCCGCAGTATATCTCCGGTTACGAATTCGCTTCGCTCATGAACGAGGCGACGCGCAACGGGGGCGGCCCGGCGGCCTCCCTGCCGTGGACGGAGGAGGAGCTGCTGAAGTTCCGCGACGGTTCCGACCCTTATCTCTATCCCGATACGGATTGGGTGGGCGACGTACTGAAGAAGAATAGTTTTCAGACGATCAACAACCTGAGTATCAGCGGAGGAAACGAAATCGTGCGTTACTTCGTCAATGTGGGCTACACCAGCCAGAGCGGACTGTTCCGCGAAGATCCCGGCTACGACTACCGCACCAATTCGCGCTCCGACCGTTACAATTTCCGTTCGAACGTCGATGTCAATGTGTCGAAAAACCTCGTTCTGAGCCTCGGGCTGGGCGGAATCATCCAGGACAAGACCTATCCGGGAACCGCATCCGACGAAATATTCGCGCAGATGCGTCAGGTGTCGCCGATCCAGATGCCCCGCCGGAATCCCGACGGCACGCCCGGCAGCGCAGGATCGGCCGTATACCTCAACCCGTGGGCGCTCGCCACGCAAAGCGGCTATTCCAAACAGTTCATCAACACGCTGCAGGGAACGTTCAATTTGTCGTGGGACCTCTCCTCGCTGGTGACCGAAGGTCTTTCGCTCTCGGCCAAATTCTCCTACGACTTCTATTACTTCAACAACGTGAACCGCCATATCACCTACGGCATGAAGCGTTACATGGGCAAGGATGACGAGGACAACGACATATACATGAATGTCCGCAACGCCGAGAGCATGGCCTACGGCGTGACGAACACCTCGAACCGGGCCTATTACTACGACTTCGGGCTGAACTACGACCGGACCTTCGGGCGGCATCACGTGATGGCGATGCTGCTCTTCAACCGGCGCGACTACAAGGACCTCACGGCCGGGAACAGCATGCTGAACCTTCCCTACCGCAGGCAGGGACTCGCAGGACGTTTGACATACGATTACGCGGGCAGGTATCTGGCGGAGTTCAATTTCGGATACAACGGCTCCGAGAATTTCCGGAAAGGAAGCCGCTACGGCTTCTTCCCCTCCGCATCGCTGGGCTGGGTCGTATCGGGCGAAGAGTTCTGGCAGCGTTCGGGATTTCTGAAAGACATCTATTTCAAACTGCGCGGCTCCTACGGCGTGGTGGGCAACGACCAGATCAGCAACGACCGCTTCCTCTACCTCTCGACAGTCAATACCAATGCCAACGGGGGTCTGTTCGGATCGTCGCAGACCGGGATCGTCGGTTACAGCGAGTACAAGATCGGTGCCGACGTGACCTGGGAGAAGGCCTACAAGGCCGACATCGGCATCGAGCTTCGCTTCCTGAAGGACCGGCTGTCGCTGCAAGGCGACTTCTTCGACGAAGACCGCCGGGACATCCTTCTGGAGCGCAAGTCCATTCCCAACGTGACGGGCATTTCGACGGCCGTCTACGCCAACATGGGACACGTCCGAAACCGGGGCGTGGATGCCGTACTGGAGTGGCGGGACACCTCTCCGGGAGGATTCTACTACTCGTTCTACGGGAACTTCACCTATGCGCACAACCACATCGTCGAGGACGATACGCCGCATCCGCGTTACGACTGGCTCGAAACCCGCGGCCGCCGGATCGACCAGCCATTCGGCTACATCGCGCTCGGCTTCTTCACCTGCGAAGAGGAGATCGCCGACAGCCCCACGCAGACCTTCATGACCGAGGTGCGGCCGGGCGACGTCAAATACCTCGACCTGAACGGCGACGGCAAGATCACGCCCGACGACCGGGCGCCCATCGGATTCGCCCGGACCCCGGAGATCATGTTCGGATTCGGAGGTTCGATGGCCTACAAGGGAGTGGATTTCTCCTTCAGCTTCACCGGGGCGACCCGCGTTTCGACATTCCTCATGTCGGAGGACATGCTCCCCTATTCGTTGGAATACCCCCGCTACAACATCTCGCGCGAGTATTACGACAACCGCTGGATCCCGGGCGCGGCCGACAACTCGAAAGCCAAATATCCGGCCGTCATCAACGGCAACAACCCCAATAACTACCAGAAAAGCACGCTCTATCTGCGCGATGCGAGCTACCTCCGCCTGAAGAGCGCCGAGATAGGCTACACGCTGCCCGAACGGTGGAGCCGGAAGCTGCGCATCGAAAAAATCCGCGTCTTCGTGAACGGAACGAACCTCTTCTGCCTCGACGGCCTGAAGATCGTCGATCCGGAGGCCGATACGGGAACGGGCAACTATCCCCAGCAGCGCACGATCAACGGCGGCGTGCAGATAAATTTCTAAAACCATCGCGATATGAAACTGAAAAAACTGCTTCTCGCGCTCGGAGGCGCCTGTCTGCTCGCATCGTGCGATTATCTCGACAAGACGCCCGACGAGGATATGACCATTCCCGACGTATTCACGAATCCCGACTGGACGCGGGCTTTTTTGTCGAACATTTACAGTTGGCTTCCCAACGAAGCGAATTTCGCCGACGACGGAGGATTCCGCAGCCCTTTCACAGGCGGTTGCGACGAAATGGAGATCGCCTACGGCGGAGCCTATTCGCACATGATCAACGCCGGATCGTGGAATTCCGACAATGTCAACCGCATTCCGATCTGGAAGGAGGGTTACGCCGCTATCCGCAGTATCAACATCTTCCTTTCGTACATCGACCGGGCCAATGCCACGGCCGAACAGATCCGCAACTGGAAAGGCGAGGCGCTCTTTCTGCGGGCCTTCTTCCATTTCGAGGTGATGCGGGCCTACGGACCGATCGTCGCGATGGACTTCGTGGCCGATCCCGGGGTGACGGCCGACCGGTTCCGGCGGGTTTCGATCGAGCGCTCGGCCGCATTCATCGCCCAGGACTGCATGGACGCCTACGAACTGCTGCCCCCCGTGCAGAACTCCACCGACCTGGGACGCCCCACACAGGCCTCCGCGCTGGCACTGCGCTCCCGCGTGCTGCTCTACCTCGCCTCCCCGCTCTACAACGGCAATCCCGATCTGGCCATGATGAAGGATCCCGCCACAGGCGAACAGCTGATTCCCCAGACCGAGGATCCCGAAAAGTGGAAGGATGCCGCCGAAGCGGCCGCCCGCTGTATCCGGGAGGCCGAAGCGGCCGGATTCGGACTTTATCACAGCGAAGACGACGACCCCGTGAAGAACTACGAGGAGATTTTCACCGAAAACTGGAACTGCGAAATACTCTTCGGAAAGAACCTGGGCGATTACTGGCATCACATGTGGTGCAGCGACCCGATCAGCTACGGCACGCCGTCGATCTTCAACCCGACACAGGAGATGGTGGACGCCTATGAGATGGAGGACGGCACGACTCCCATCACCGGATACACCGACAACGGGCTGAACCCCATCGTCAATGCGGAATCCGGCTACACGGAGACCGGATATGCGACCGAGGCCGAGACCGGCCGCTGGCCCGCCGGCGTGCGCAACATGTACACACACCGCGAACCGCGGTTCTACGCCAGTATCAATTTCCCCGGTCAGGTCTGGAAGCACGATCACGAACTGGCCTTCTGGTACGAAGGGGTGGACGGCAAGAAATACGCCGGATCGGACTACTGCAAGACGGGGTACCTGATGCGCAAGATCAACAACATAGACATCACCTCCAATCCGCTGAAGACCGAAAAGACTTTCTGGATCTACTTCCGCCTGGGAGAGATTTACCTCAACTGCGCCGAGGCGCTCAACGAATACGCCGGTCCTTCGACCGCGAATGCCGACGGCCACGACGCCTATTACTACATCAATGAAATCCGGAACCGGTCGGGGCTGCCCGGTCTGCCCGACGGGCTGTCCAAGGAGCAGATGCGCGAACGCATCAAGCATGAACGCCGTATCGAACTGGCGTTCGAGACCCACCGGTTCTTCGACGTCCGCCGCTGGAAGGACGCCGAGCTGAGCGAGGCCAAACCGGTGCACAGCCTGAACATCTACGCCGGGACCTCGAAACAGGACGACACCTTCTACGTACGGACACTCTGCGAACAGCGCGTCTTCGTGGCGCCGCAACACTATTTCTTCCCGATCGAGCAGAGCGAGATCGACAAGAACCGCGACGGGCTGCTGCAGAATCCCGGATGGTAAACCCCCGAATCATGAAAATGCAATGAATAAAAATCCGATCATGTTTTACAAGCAAACCGTTCTGGTGGGAGCCCTGCTCTTCACCACCCTGCTGGGTTACTCCTGCACCAACGAATTCACATGGACCGAACCTCCCAAATGGGAGCCGAAGCCCAAACCCGACCCTTCGAGCTACGACGTGACGATGGAGACACTGCTCGACGAGATGATCTCCTTCGACGAGGCGACCCGTTTCCCGGAGCTGTCCTACGTCTGCCGCGAAGAGAGCAGCCGCGACCGCCGTTCCGTGACACCCGGCACACCCGAGTGGTTCGCCAACGACGACGGCTGGGGATACGTCCGCGACGAAGTAAACGGCGGCCGGGCGGAGCGGGTCCTCTTCGACGAGGACGGCCCCGGCGTCATCACCCGCATCTGGCTTACCTCTTTCCAATCCCCGACAGCCGTGATCCGGTTCTATTTCGACGGATCCGAAACACCGAACTGGGAGATTTCCTCGTTCGACGTACAGGAGATATGCGCCTCGCTGGGCGACGAGTGGAAGAACTCACTGCTCCGCAAGGGACTGATGCAACCCGGCGACAAATGGGTGCGCGGCAGTTCGCTCTACCTGCCGATCCCGTACGGCAACGGATGCAAGATCACCCTCGAGGAGCAGGACAACTCGCTCGTGAATCCCTCGCGTTATTACCAGATCAACTTCCGCCGTTACGATCCGTCGGTGAGTGTGGAGACCTTCTCTGAGGAGGTACTCGAACGCACACGCGACCGGATCGCCGAAACCAACCGCACGCTGCTGAATCCCCGTGTGAGGATGTCGGGCCGGCTGGTCTCCGCAAACCGCGTCCTGGCTCCCGGGGAATCACTCGTGCTGAGCCTGCCCGAAGGCACGAAGGCCGTCACGGAGGCCAAATTCTCGGTGACGTGCGACGAGACGCCCTATGCGGATGCGATGAACGATCTGCTGCTGACGGCCTCGTTCGACGGTACACAGACCGTCTCGGCTCCGCTGGCCGATTTCAGCGGAGCCGGTCCCGGAGCCGAAGCTGTCAAAAGCTGGTTCCTGACCGCCGACGGCAAGGGCAAAGTGGAGAGCCGTTGGACGATGCCCTACCGGCGCGAAGGGGAGTTCGTGCTCCGGAACCGCTCGGCGGAACACACTGTAAAGGCGGAGGTGTCGGCACGGGTCAATACCTACGAATGGGACGACCGTTCGCTCTACTTCCACGCGGCCCGCAAAGAGAGCCGGGACGTACGGATCATACTCTGGAACGACTACGCCAACGGATACGACTGGAATTTCGCCACGATCGAAGGCGGCCGCGGCGTGCTGCGCGGCGACGTCTTCTCCATCGACAACCGCACGAACAACTGGCCGGGCGAAGGCGACGAAAAGATCTGGGTGGATGACGAGGATTTCCCGTCGCATTTCGGTACGGGCGTCGAAGACTACTACTCCTTCTGCGGCTATTTCCGTTACCTGTCGCCCTTCGGCGGCGAACCCCGGCTGGATTCCGGAGACTTCAACGGATTCAACAACCACTACCGGCAGCGCAGTCTCGACGGCATTCCGTTCAACCGGAAGCTGAAATTCGACCTGGAGATGGAGGGACACGAAGCCGGCCGCGCCGACATCGTGAACACGGTCTTCTGGTACGGCGACCTGCAAACCCGCGCCGAAGGCTTCGAATGAACCGCTCGATTAAATACCGTATCGCCATGAAATCTGTTTTGGAAATCGCGGCGGCGCTGTGGGCGCTCTGCTGCATCGGCTGTTCCGCCGAGCCTCCGCAGACCGTGACGCTCGGGACGCTGCTCCGCGAGATGACTTCTGCGGACGAAACGACCCGCTGGCCGGAACCCTTCTACACCTGCCGCCTTATGAGCAGCTACGACCGCCGGGCCGTCGAAGCGGATACGCCCGGGTGGTTCGCCAACGACGACGGATTCGGATTCATCCGCCGGGACACCCTGCAGGGGCGCCCCATGAAAATTCTCTTCGACGCCGAAGGTCCCGGAGCCATCACCCGCATCTGGCTGACCACCACCAATCCCGCCGGAACGCTGCGATTCTATGTGGACGGAGCCGAAGAGCCCGTCTGGGTCGTTCCGGCCTACGATCTGATGCGTTTCGGAATCACCGGGCTCGGACGCGGACTGCTGCAACCCCACACCAGCTACACGGCCGGGGTCCGGGGCGGCAGTACGCTCTACCTGCCGATTCCCTACGCCCGCCGCTGCGTGGTCGCGCTGGAGGAACCGGCCGGCATATCGGACGTACCCCGTTACTACCAATTCAACTACCGCACCTACGCCCCCGGAACCGAAGTCGAGAGCTTTTCGCTTCCGGTCGTACAAAAATACACGGAGCAGATCCTCGGAACGGACCGCCTGCTACTCGAACCCGACGCTGCGACGGAGCGGGGCCGCGAACGCTCGGCCGAAGCCCTGCTGCAACCCGGTGACACACTCCGCCTTCGTCTGCCCGAGGGAACACGGACGGTGACACAGGCCCGGATAACCGTTTCGTGCGATTCGGCACGTTACGGGCAGTTGATGGAGAAACTGATTCTCACCGCCTCGTTCGACGGCAACCGGACCGTGTGGGCCCCCTTGTCCGGATTCTCGGGCGGCGGCACGGGAGCTCCCGCCGTCGAGAGCTGGTTCCTCCGCTCCGACGGACGGGGAAAAATCCTGAGCCGCTGGCCGATGCCTTACCGGCAGAGAGGTGAAATCGCCCTGCTCAACGTTTCGGACGAACCTTGCAGCGTGAGCCTCTCCGTCGGCACTGCCCGTTACGAATGGAACGGGCGCTCGCTCTACTTCCACGCCTCCTGGCGGCGTGAGGACGGCCTGCCGTTCTCTCGGACGGCGGAGGGATGCTACGACTGGAATTTCGTCACCCTTTCCGGCCGGGGCTTGTACCGGGGCGATCTGCTCGCGCTGTTCAACCATTCGCGGACCTGGTACGGCGAAGGCGACGAGAAAATCCGGGTGGACGGCGAGAGTTTCCCGTCGCATTTCGGTACGGGCGTCGAGGACTACTACAACGGTTCATGGGCTCCGGTCGTCCCGTTCCACACGCCTTTCGGCGGGGCGCCGCGGGCGGATCTTGCCAACTCCCAGGGATACAACTCCTTTTTCCGCACACGCAATCTCGACGGCATTCCCTTCGGACGGGAACTGAGATTCGACATGGAGATGCTGGGGTGGCGCGACGGCCGCGTGGATTATGCCACGACGGTCTTCTGGTACGGAGACGCCTCCTCGAACGCGGCCGCCGCATCGGGAATCGCCGAGGCCCGCAGGGCATGGCCGCCCCGGCCCGAAGATCCGGCGGACTTCCGCGTGGCGGGAGCCGTCGAATTCGAAAGCCTCGCCGTTTCGCGCAAAAGCGACCGTCTGATGACGGACCGACAGAACATGGCCGGATTCCCCGACGGTCTGTGGAGCGGCCAGAAACAGCTCGTTGTCTTCGGCGGCGATACGGGCGATTTCGTGGAATTTGTCCTGAACGACATTCCCGACGGCCGTTATACGGTGAACCTGTACCTGACCCGGGCCGCCGATTACGGCCGGATGCGGCTGACGGCCAACGGCCGCGGCACGTCGTTCGACGCCTATGCCGACACGGTGACCGTCGCCGGACCGGTGGCTCTCCGCCATGTTACCGTCCGCGACGGAAGGCTGCTACTCCGCGCCGAACTCACCGGACGGAATCCCCGTTCGCTCGGAATGATGGCGGGTTTCGATTGTATGACACTAATCCCTGAAAAACCATGAAACCGAAATACCTGACCGGCCCGCTGGCCGGATTTTCGGCTCTGCTCCTCTGCATGGCCTGCGAGCCGTCCGTAACGGTGCATCACCTGAACAACAACGAAGCCCGCCTGCACTTTGCGGCAAACCGTGATTACCTGTTGCTGCCCGTGGAGGACGGAGCGCCCAACGCTACGCTGAGATTCTTCACGGAAGACGGCGGATCGCGGAGCATACGGGTCGCCCTGGCGCGCGAGGCGTGCGACTGCACCTTTCCGTTCGACCTGCGCCCCTACGACGGCCGGAAAGTAGTTTGCGAAGTGACGGATTGTCCCTACGACGCCGTTTGCTGGGAGGCGATGCGCCTCTCCGACCGGATTCCCGCATTCGCGGAGGAGCCTTTCCGTCCGGCCTACCATCACACGCCTCCCTACGGATGGATGAACGATCCGAACGGAATGGTCCGGGAGGGAGACGTTTATCATCTTTTCTACCAGCACAACCCCTACGGATCGCGCTGGGAAAACATGTCGTGGGGACACGCCGTGAGCCGGAATCTGCTCGACTGGGAGGAACTGGGCGTCGTGCTGGAGCCCGACTCGCTGGGAGCCGTCTTCTCGGGCTGCTGCGTCATGGACCCCCAGAATACGGCAGGATTCGGCAGGAACGCCATGATCGCCCTGTATACGGCGTCCGGAGCACGCCAGACCCAATGCCTTGCGTACAGCACGGACCGGGGCCGAACCTTCACCCGGTACGACGGCAACCCCGTGCTGACCTCCGACCGTCCCGATTTCCGCGATCCCAAAGTGTTTTACCACGACCGAACCGGCCGTTGGATCATGGTGATCGCCGCAGGGCAGGCCATGGAGATCCATTCATCGGCGAATCTGCGTTCGTGGCGCTTCGAAAGCCGTTTCGGCGAGGAGTACGGCGCACACGGCGGAGCCTGGGAGTGCCCCGACCTGTTCGAACTCCCGGTCGAAGGCGAACCCGGACAGACCCGCTGGGTGATGCTGTGCAGCCTCGGAGTCGAAGACGGCTCGCGCGTACAGTATTTCGTCGGTGATTTCGACGGGAGGAACTTCACTCCGGAGGACGATCCTGACGAGGTGAAATGGATGGACTTCGGCCGGGATCACTACGCGACCGTCACATGGAGCGGAGCTCCCGACAGCCGCCGCATCGCACTGGGATGGATGAACAACTGGGCCTATGCCAACGAGGTCCCCTCCGTGACTTTCCGGGGCAGCAACACGCTGCCGCGCGAACTCGGACTGCGCCGGGTCGGCGGGGAGCTGCTGCTGACGTCGGTCCCCGCTCGTGAAGCGGAGAAACTCCTCGGCGAACCTTTCGCCGTACCGGCCTTCGCCGTCGAGACCGAGCACAATGTATCCCCGCTGCCGTCCGGACCGGCCCCGGCCGGCCGTATCGAGCTGGAACTGGAGGGCGGCGACGCCGAGGTGTTCGGATGCAAACTCTTCAACTGCCGCGGAGAGTACGTGGACATCTGTTTCAACCGCATCGAAGGCACGATGCTCGTAGACCGCTCGCATAGCGGCCGGACCGACTTCTCCCCGGCTTTTGCCGCGACCCGCCCCGTACCGTTCGCATCCGGCGGGCGAAGCCGCCTGACGTTCTGGATAGACCGGTCGTCGATCGAACTGTTCGTGGACGGAGGCGAACGGGCGGCAACCAACCTGATCTATCCTTCCGAGCCCTACGACCGGATGAATTTCTACGCCAAAGGCGGAACGCTGCATGTGAAAAAACTCGAAATAAGCCCTCTGCACCCGTACAAACAAAAAAGACAGCCATGAATAACGCCCCTATTTACCGCATCGTCTTCATCGCGGTGCTCGGAGGATTCCTTTTCGGCCTGAACATGGCCGGAATCTCGGGAGCCGTGAACTCCATAAAAGAACTCTTTTCTCTTACCGACAACGGAATCGGACTGATGGTCAGCGCACTGACCGCGGGCTGCCTGGTCGGGGCGCTCTTCACCGGCGGTTTCGCGGACCGGTTCGGGCGCCGCCGGATTTTTCTGGCCGTCGCCCTGCTGTTCGTGATCTCTTCGGCGGGATGCGCCCTGTCGTACAATCCGCCGATGCTCACCCTGTTCCGGTTCCTCTCGGGGTTGGCCGTCGGAGCCGACTCGGTCATCGGACCGATGTATATTTCGGAAATCGCTCCGGCCGGAAAGCGGGGCCGCCTCGTATCGTTTCAGCAGTTCGCCATCACGATCGGCATTCTGGCAGCCTATTTGTTCGACTACCTGTTGCTGGGACGTCCCGACGACTGGCGGTGGATGCTGGCGGTTCCGGCATTGTTCGGAACGGTGTTTCTCGTCGCTTCGTTCTTTTCACTGCCCGAAAGTCCGCGATGGCAGCGGGGGACCGTACGGAACGATGCCGGAAAAGTCGCCTTTCGGGAGCTGTTCAGCGGCAGGACGGGCCGGGTAGTTGCGCTGGGAACGCTGCTGGCCGCCTTCCAGCAGATCACGGGCATCAATGCCGTAATCAACTACGCGCCGATCATATTCGAACATACGGGCGTGGGCGGCGGAACGGCTCTCCTGCAGTCGTGTCTGGTGGGATTCATCAATTTCCTCTCGACGATCGTGGCGCTCTGGCTGGTCGATACGAAAGGACGCAGAACACTGCTGCTGTGGGGAGCGGCCGGCATGATCCTGTCGCTGGGCTACCTGACCGCGTCATTCCTCCTCGGCGGGCCGGAGTTGGGCGTACTGGCGGCGCTGCTCGTCTATATCGCTTTCTTCGCAGCCAGCTTCGCTCCCGTCATGTGGGTCGTCACCAGCGAGATATTCCCCGACCGGATACGGGCCCGGGCGCTTTCGTTCTCGACCTGTGTCAGTTGGATGTGCACGTTTCTCACCGTGCAGTTCTCGCCCGCGATACTGAATGCGCTGGGAGGTGCAGCACTGTTCGGAATCTTCGGCGTATTTGCCCTGCTGGCCCTTCTTTTCGTGAAATACCGGATTCCCGAAACCCGCGGGAAATCGTTGGAACAAATCGAACGTGAATTGAATTTGTAGTATGGACAGACTGTTTGTAGGAATGGGCGAGGCGTTGTGGGACATGCTCCCCGAAGGCCCGCAGATCGGCGGTGCTCCCGCCAACTTCGCCTGGCATGCCGGACAACTCGGATTCGGAGCGGTGGCCGTCAGCGCAGTCGGGGCCGATGACCTCGGAGACCGTCTCGTGCGGACGTTCGACGGAATGGGGCTGCGCCATCGTCTCGAAAGGGTCGGATTCCCGACGGGAACGGTGCAGGTCACACTCGATCCCGCAGGAGTTCCGACCTATGAAATCCGGGAAAACGTGGCCTGGGACAATATCCCCTGGACCCCGGCACTCGACGGACTGGCCGCCCGGACGGACGTGTTCTGCTTCGGAACGCTGGCCCAGCGGTGCGGGGTGTCGAGAAATTCGATCCGCCGCTTCCTGCATCGGATGCCGGAGAGCGAAACGTGCCTCAGGGTCTTCGACATCAACCTGCGCCAGCACTTCTACGGCCGGAATATAGTCGAGGAGTCGCTTTCGGCATGCAACGTTCTGAAGATAAACGAGGAGGAGTTCGGGCTGTTCGGTTCCATGTTCGGGCTTGCCGGTCCGTTCGTCGAACGGGCCCGGGAGACGCTCCGCCGTTTCGGACTGCATTATCTAATCATAACCTGCGGAGCCTCAGAGAGCCACGTTTTCGCGGCGGAGGGACATTCCGTCCTCGCAACGCCCCGAGTCGCCGTCCGGGACACCGTAGGAGCAGGGGATTCCTTTACGGCCGCCTTCTGCGCGGCACTCTGCGCCGGACAGGGAATGCGTGAAGCCCATCGGCTGGCCGTCGATGTGTCAGCCTATGTCTGCACGCAGCCGGGCGCCATGCCCGCACTGCCCGAAAGTCTTATTTCACGAATCCGCTGACCGATTGCGCCATGAAACGACTTCTGCTGTTCTCCGCTCTCCTGCTGACGGCCTGTCACGCCTCCCGACCGCATTTCACGGTCGGCGTCTCCCAATGCAGCGACGATGCCTGGCGGCAGAAGATGAACAACGAAATGCAGACCGAGGCTCTGCTGTACGACAACCTGGAACTCGAAATCCGGTCGGCCGGAGGCGACAGCGAACGGCAGATCGCCGACATACGCCACTTTATCGAACAAGGCGTCGATCTGCTGATCGTCGCACCGAACGAAGCGATTCCGGTGACTCCCGTAGTCGAAGAGGCCTATGCTCGGGGGATTCCGGTAATCGTCGTGGACCGCAAGATTCTCTCCGACCACTACACGGCCTATATCGGGGCGGACAACTACCGGATCGGAAAGATCATCGGAGAATACGTCGCCTCCCAGCTCGGCGGCCGGGGCGAGGTGATCGAGCTGACCGGACTGAGCGGATCGACGCCGGCCATCGACCGTCATCAGGGTTTCGTCAATGCGTTGAAAAACCATCCCGGTATCCGGGTGCTTTGCAGCGAGGATGCCCATTGGCTGCGTTCCGACGCCGAAGTGCGCGCCGATTCGCTCTACCGGATCTATCCGGAGGTCGATCTGGTGTTCGCCCACAACGACCAGATGGCCCTGGGAGCCTGGCAGGCCGCCGGACACACTCCCGGCGGTCGGACCGTGGACGTGGTCGGGATCGACGGACTGCCCGGACCGGGCAACGGAATCGAAATGGTCCGTTCGGGCGTATTCAAGGCGTCGTTCATCTATCCGACCGGCGGAGAGCGCATCATCGCCACGGCGGCGGCCATCCTCCGCGGCGAACCGTTCGAACGGGAAACGCTGCTCTCGACAGCGATCGTGGACCGAACGAACGCCACGGTGCTCGACATGCAGTCGTCCGAGATCATCGCGCAGCAACAACAGATCAGCCGTCTCAAATCACTGGCCGACAGCTATCTGCTGCGATACTCCACACAGCGGGCCATTTCGTGGTTCAGCCTGGTGAGCCTGCTCCTGATCGCCGTCATCTCCGCGCTGCTCGGCCGGTCGCTGCGGATCAAGAGCCGCCTCAACCGGATTCTGGTCAGCCGCAACGACGAAATCAACAGCCAGAAGGACCGGCTCGAACAACAGCGCGACCAACTGGTGGCTCTCTCGCGGCAACTCGAAGAGGCGACCCAGGCCAAGCTGATCTTCTTCACGAACATCTCCCACGACCTGCGCACGCCTCTGACGCTTATCGCCGATCCGGTCGAACGGCTGTCCGCCTGCGAAGGGCTGACGGAAGAGCAGCGGTTCTATCTGGAGATGATCCGCCGCAACGCCCGGATTCTGCTGCGGATGACCGAACAGATTCTCGATTTCCGCAAATACGAAAACGGTAAGCTCGAACTGCACCCCGGGTGGATCGACCTGGCCGCCTGCTGCCGGGAGTGGAGCAAGTCGTTCGAAGTGGCGGCCGCAGGACGCGCCGTCGAGTTCCGTTTCGATGCCGACGCCGGAGCCGATTTCCGTATCTATGCTGACGAGGAGAAACTGGAACGGGTCTATTACAACCTGCTTTCGAATGCCTTCAAGTTCACACCTCGGGGCGGACGGGTAACCGTCGCGCTCGAACGCGGGGAAGAGGACGGACTGCCGCACATCCGGCTGAGCGTCACGAACAGCGGAAGCCATATCGCCCCGGAGGAGTGCGGCCGGATTTTCGACCGGTTCTACCAGACCGGATATCGGCGGGGCGGAGCGGGCATCGGGCTGGCCCTCTCCAAAACCTTCGTCGAAATGCACGGCGGCCGGATCGGCGTGGAGAGCGACCGGGAACGGGGAACCTGTTTTCGGATCACGCTGCCCGTCGGCAGCCGGGAGACGCCGCCCGGAATCATACCCGCCGCCTGCGGCGAGCCCCGGATTCCCGTTCCGGCCCCGGAAAGCCCCGTAACGGACGGAGAAACCGGACCGGAGGAGGCGGCCGTACAAATTCTGATCGTCGACGACAACCCCGACATCAGGAATTATCTGCACCGGATGCTCGGCGGCGAATACCATGTCCGAATGGCCGCCGACGGTTCGGAAGGACTGGAAAAAGCCGTGAAATACATCCCCGATCTGATTATTTCCGACGTGATGATGCCCCGCATCGACGGGGTGGAATATTGCCGGCGGCTCAAACAGGGGGTCGAGACCTGCCACATTCCGGTCATACTGCTCACGGCGTGTGCACTCGACGAACAATGGGTGGACGGGCTTCAGAGCGGCGCGGATGCCTATGTGACCAAACCGTTCAGCTCGGTGGTGCTGCTGGCCACGGTGCGGAGCCTGCTGGAGAACCGGGCCAAACTGCGGCAGTATTATGCCGGACAGGAGATTCCGGACAACGACACAACTCCTGCCGGCCGGCAAAACGGAATCTCCCGCCTCGACCGGAAGTTCCTCGACCGGGTGCACACGTTCGTGGAGAGCCGTCTCGACGACTCCGGAATCGGAGTGGACGAAATCGCCCGCGAGATCGGGATGAGCCGGGCGCAGTTCTACCGGAAACTCAAGGCGCTGACCGACTGCTCGCCGAACGAATACGTCCGCGTGATCCGTCTGCGCCGCGCAGCCGGCCTGCTGACGGAGGAGGGGCTGACCGTCGCCGAAGTGGCCTATCGGGTCGGATTCGGCACGCCGTCTTACTTCACCAAGTGTTTCAAAGCCTTCTTCGGAGAGCTTCCCACGGATTATCAACGGCGATTCCGCGGTACGGAAGAAAACCCGTAATCCCGGACACGCCGAACACATCCCCGGCAACCGGACTCTCCGAGGCAGGTCCGACAGCTCCGAATGCGACGGATCGCAAACGGTCTCCGGAGCCGGCGGCCAATGACCCTCACACACGAGAGCGGGGCGACGATCTTCGGATCGTCGCCCCGCTCTTTTCCCGAAGGGTTCCCTACCAGATGATCACGCGCTCCTCCTCGGGCATGAACATCGGGCCGTCGGTGATGCCGAACGTGTCGTAGAAGGTCTGCAAGTTGCGCAGCGTGGCGTTCACGCGCCACTTGCCCAGCGAGTGTACGTCGAGCTTCGTGAGGCGTGCGGCCTCCTCGTCGCGGATGTTCTGCGCCCAAAGGGTAGCGTAGCCCAGATAGAAGCGCTGCTCGGGCGTGAAGCCGTCGATCGGCGCGGGCTTCTCCTTGCCCTCGAGCGAGTTGTGGTAGGCCGTCCAGGCCACGCGCAGACCGCCCTGGTCGGCGATGTTCTCGCCCAGGCAGAGCGCGCCGTTGGCGTGCAGCGCCGGCTGGCCGTCCTTTGCGGGCAGGACCTCGATGGCGTCGAACTGCTTGACCAGCACGTCCGTCTTGGCCTTGAACGCGGCGGCATCCTCCTCGGTCCACCAGTTGTTCATGTTGCCGTCCTTGTCGAACTGGCGGCCCTGGTCGTCGAATCCGTGGGTCATCTCGTGGCCGATCACCACGCCGATCGCGCCGTAGTTCACCGCGTCGTCGGCATCGGGATTGTAGAACGGCGGCTGGAGAATGGCGGCCGGGAAGCAGATTTCGTTCGTCGTGGGGTTGTAGTAGGCATTCACCGTCTGCGGCGACATGTGCCACTCGTCCTTGTCCACGGGCTTGCCCAGCTTGGCGATATTGTCGGCCGTGTACCACTCGTTGGCGCCCACGATATTCTCCCAATAGCTCTTCGCGGGGTCGATCTCCAGCGTCGAGTAGTCCTTCCACTTGTCGGGATAGCCGATCTTCACGGTGAAGGCCGAGAGTTTCTCCTGCGCGCGGGCCTTCGTGGCGTCGGACATCCAGTCCAGCGCGGCGATATGCTGCGAGAGGGCCTTCTGGAGGTTCTTCACCAGCTCCGTCATGCGGGCCTTGTCCTCGGCCGGGAAGTACTTGGCCACGTACATTTCGCCCACGGCCTCGCCCAGCGTGCCGTTGGGAACCGACATGGCGCGCTTCCAGCGGGGTTTCTGCTCCTGCTGGCCCGACATCACCTTGCCGTAGAAGTCGAACGAAGCCTGCTGGAACTCGTCGCTCAGGTAGGAGGCCGCCGCATTGATATACTGCGCCGCGAGGTAGTAGCGGAGTTCCTCTATCGGGGCGTTCTTCATGAGGTCGTTGGCGGCGGCGATGGCCGAAGGGGTCGTCACGATGATCGTCTCGAAATCGCCGATGCCCATGGCCTTATAGTAGGCCGCCCAGTCCACGGCGTCGTAGGTCTTCTCGAAATCGGCCCGCTTCGTGGGGTTGTACTGCGCCGGAATGTTGCGCAGCTCGACGTTCGACCACGACTTCTCGGCCAGCCTGGTCTCGATGTCCATTACGCCGGCCACGGCCTTGTCCAGCTCGGCCTCGGGCAGTCCTGCGAGGCGGAAAATTTTCTTCAGATACTCCTTGTAGGCCGTGCGGATGTTCTCGTTTTCGGGTTCGAGGTAATAGTCGCGGTCGCCCATCGTGAGCCCGCTCTGCGAAATGTAGAGGGCGTTCACGTCGCTGTTCATCAGGTCCGCCTGCACGCCCACGCCGAAGAAGGGATTGGCCACCGTGTGGTGGAGCCGTGCGACGGCCTCCGTCAGCCGGTCGCGGTCGGTCAGGGAGAGCAGCTCCCTGACGCCCGCCTCGATCGGGGCGGCGCCCTCGGCGTTCAGGCGCGCCGAGTCGAGACCCATCTTGTAGAGGTCCGAAATCTTCTGCTCCACGCTGCCCTTGGCGGCGTCGAGTTTGGTCATCTCCTGAAAGAGGTCGTTGATGCGCTTCTGGTTGTTCTCGGCGATCACGTCGAACGACCCGAAGCGGGAGTATTCGGGTTTGAGCGGGTTCCGGGCCTGCCAGCCGCCCGTGGCGTACTGGTAGAAATCGACGTTCGGAGCGACCGAAAGGTCGAAGTTCGCCGGGTCGATGGCCGGAGTCTTGGAGGTCTGGTTCTGACAACTTGCCATACAAGCCATGGTTGCTGCGAAAAGCACAATCTTTTTCATTTTCGTCGGGTTTTTATTGAGAAGCGGGAACCCCGTCTCCGGAAATTCCCGCTTCTCGATGATCTCTTCTCGTAGGATGGAATCCGGATTAGTCGCGGATGGCCGCCACACCGGGCAGGTCGCCGAACTCGATGTATTCGAGCAGCGCGCCGCCGCCCGTCGAAATGTACGACACCTGGTCGGCCAGTCCGAACTTGTTGATGCAGGCCACCGAATCGCCGCCGCCGATGAGCGAGTAGGCGCCCTTCTTCGTGGCTTCGGCGATGGCCAGCGCCACCTCCTTCGAACCGGTGGCGAACTTGTCGATCTCGAAGACGCCCACCGGACCGTTCCAGAGGATCGTCTTGCAGCCGAGGATATGCTCGCGGAAGGCCTTCTTGCCTTCGTCGGCGATATCGACGCCCTCCCATCCGTCGGGGATGTTGTCCGCCGGAGCCACGTCCGTATTGGCGTCGGCCGAGAAGGCGTCGGCGATCAGCGCATCGGGCGACATGACGAGCTGCACGCCCTTCTGCTTGGCCAGCTCCAGAATCTCGAGGGCCACGGGGAACATGTCGGGCTCGCAGATCGAATCGCCGACCTTACCGCCCTGCGCGGCCGCGAAGGTGTAGGTCATGCCGCCGCCGATGATGATGGAATCGACCTTCTCGATGAGGGCCTTGATGACGCCGATCTTCGACGACACCTTCGAACCGCCGATGATGGCGCAGAACGGGTGCGCCGGCTTCTCCATCACGGCGGCGATGGCCTTCACCTCCTTCTCCATGAGGTAGCCGAACATCTTGTCCTGGGGGAAATACTTGGCGATCAGGTAGGTCGAGGCATGCTTGCGGTGCGCCGTGCCGAAGGCGTCGTTCACGTAGCAGTCGGCATACGAAGCCAGCCGCTTGACGAACTCCTTCTGCGGGCCCTCCTTGAGGGCCTTCTTGGCGGCATCCTTCTCCTCCTTGGTGGCGTCCTCGGCCAGCCCGCGGGGTTTGCCCTCCTCCTCGGCGTAGAAACGCAGGTTTTCGAGCAGCACCACCTCGCCGGGTTTCACGTCCCTGCACATTTGGGCGGCCTTCTCGCCCATGCAGTCGCCGGCGAAGGCGACCTTCACGCCGAGATTCTTCTCGATGGCCGGAACGATCTGTTCGAGCGAGTATTTGGGATCGGGATTCTTCTTGGGACGGCCCATGTGCGACATGAGGATCACGGCTCCGCCCTTCTCGAGCACCTTCTTGATGGTGGGCACTGCGGCGCGGATGCGGGTGTCGTCCGTCACTTCGCCCTTCTCGTTGAGGGGCACGTTGAAGTCCACGCGGATAATCGCGCGTTTGCCTTTGAAATCGTAGTTGTCGATCGAATTCATAACACGTTGATTTTTAGTTATTCGTTAAAACATTCGCTTCGTCGGGTCATATCTGCCGCAAATTTATGAAAATATTTCGCTTTCCTGTTATTTTCCTAACAGAAAAAACGGCGGCAAACCTCCGCGGCCGCGGCCCGGAGCGGTCCCGGCCGGATTTCCCGGACCCGCGGCGGTCAGTATTTGTACCGCACCCACTTGAACAGCTCCCCGAGCGTCGGTTTCTTGCCGTACATGAAGATGCCCACGCGGTAGATCTTCGCGGCGAACCACACCATCCCCACGAACGAGGCGTAGAGCACCGCGAGCGAAAGGGCGATCTCCCAGAGCGGAATGTCGTAGGGGATGCGGACGATCATGACGATGGGCGACGTGAAGGGAATCACCGAGAACCAGAAGGCCATCTGCGAGTTGGGGTCCCGGATGACGGCGAACATCATCAGCAGCGCGAGGATGATCGGCAGCGTGATGGGCGTCTGTAGTTGCGAAGCGTCCTGCACGTTGTCCACGGCCGAACCCACGGCGGCGAACATGGCCGAATAGAAGAGGTAGCCGCCGAAGACGAAGAGCAGCAGGCAGACGAAGATTCTGACGATATAACCCAGGTCCGTGATCGCGGCCACGGCCTGCAACATCTCGGGGTCCATGCCCGAGGCGGCCGCGGCGTCGGGCATCCCCTGCTGCATGGCTTGGGCGCTCGCCATGACGTCGGACGGCATGAGGTGGGGCATCACCGCGGCGCCGATGCCGCAGATCAGCACGCCCCAGATGGCCACCTGCACGACGGCCACCGAGGCGATGCCGAGAATCTTGCCCATCATCAGATCGAAGGGCCGCACCGAGGAGACCATGACCTCCAGCACGCGGTTGTTCTTCTCCTCGATCACCGACTGCATGACCATCTGCCCGTAGATCAGAAGGAACATGTAGAGGATGAATCCCAGGACGTAGCCCGTCACGGTGGCCACGGTGGAGGACTGCGCATGGGTCTCCTCCTCCTGCGACTTGTCGTTGCGGAAGGTCTGGAGCGTCACGGTGGTCTTCACCTCGTCGAGGATCTGCTGGAGATTGTCGATATTGTACCGCTTGAGCTTCTCGGCCTCGAGGATGCGTTCGATCTGGTCCGTGATGCTGCTCTCGACCGAGAGCGACGACGACGAGTTGGCGTAGAGCTTCACGTCGGAGGGGTTTTCCAGGATGTCGCCGCCGATCCGGAGCACGCCGAAACGGTCGGTCAGCGTCCGGCGGGCCTCTTCGGTCGTCAGGTCCGTCGGCTCGAAGCGCAGCTCCTCGTCGCTTTCGAGGCGCGGGGCGACGAGACCGCTCTCGTCGATCACGGCGATCCGCTTTTCGTCGCCGCGCGAGAACTGCATGATGAGCGCCGGGGCGGCCATCAGGGCCACCATCAGCAGGGGCATCAGCAGCGTGGTGATGATGAAGGACTTTTTGCGCACGCGTTCGTTGAACTCGCGCTGGATGATGATGGAGATATTGGACATGGTGTTGTGGTTTTCATCGGTTCTCTTTCTCTGCCGTTTTCCGGATGCGGAGCAGCAGCAGGATGCCGCAGCACAGTGCGATGGACGAAAGAACGAGCCGCAACGTGCTCTCCTCCGTCCTCAGCGCGCGGACCGCTCCGTACATGCCGAGTCCCAGACACAGGCCGGCAAACGTCCGTGCGGCGGCTTTTCCGAAGCGGCGGGGCGCCTGTTGTTCGCGGCTTTTCATCGGGTTCAAAGTTGTCCGTTCACGGCCCGGATGAAGATGTCGTTCATCGAGGGGATGATCTCGCGGAACTGCCGCAGCTCGACGGCCCCGTTCGCGGCGGCGATCACCTGCCGCACCTCCGCGTCGGACACGACGCGGAGCCGGAGGGTGTCGTAGCCGTCCGCTCCGGCAAACGCGGCGGACTCCGTTCCGCCCTCCCCGTCCCCGGCGGCCGCATCGGCGGCTCCGGCGAGGATTTCGCAGCGGCCCGCGAGCGCTGAGCGCAGCGCCTCCCCGTCGCCGCGGTAGGAAATCTCGAAGATGTTCGACCCGTGGCGGCGGCGGATGTCGTCCACCTTGCCCGAGAGGATGTTGCGCGACTTGTTTATCAGCGTGATGTGGTCGCAGATCTCCTCCACCGACGACATGTTGTGCGTCGAGAAGATGATCGTCGCGCCCTTGTCGCGCAGGGCGAGAATCTCCTCCTTGAGCAGGTTGGCGTTGATCGGGTCGAAGCCCGAGAAGGGTTCGTCGAAGATCAGCAGTTCGGGTTCGTGGAGCACCGTGACGATGAACTGCACCTTCTGGGCCATGCCCTTCGAAAGCTCCTCCACCTTCTTGTCCCACCACGTCTCGATGCCGAACTTCCCGAACCACCGCTTCAGCCGCACGACGGCCTCGCGGCGCGAAAGCCCCTTCAGACGGGCGAAGAAGACGGCCTGTTCGCCCACCTTCATCTTCTTGTAGAGCCCGCGCTCCTCCGGGAGGTAGCCGATGCGGTAGATGTCGGCCGGGGCGATCTCACGCCCGCCGAGCAGCACGCGGCCCGAGTCGGGCGCGGTGATGCGGTTGATGATGCGGATGAGGGTCGTCTTGCCCGCGCCGTTGGGGCCGAGCAGGCCGTAAACCGACCCCTTCGGAATGGCGAGCGATACGTCGTCCAGCGCCGTATGCGCCGCATAGCGTTTGGTGACGTGTTCCGCCGTTAGCAGATCCATAGTCGTAACGTGTTTGTTCTCTCGGAAATTTACAACGGCAAATGTAGAAATAAATTTTGAATATCAAAAAATATTTATCGTTTTTCGATAATAAAAAGCCGTCGTCCCCGTCAGAGTTCCGACAGTCCGGCCCCGGGCGCCGGAGCGGCCCCCTGCCGGGAAGGCGCCGGAGAGGAGGAGACTACGCTGTCCACGACGAATTTCGTGAAGCCGCGCCAGGGCAGGGCGCCGAAATACTCCTTGTAGTGCAGTTCGACCGAGCGGCCGCCCTCCAGCATCAGCCGCCGGGCCAGCTCCGGGTCGCGCACCGAAAATTCGAATTCGTAGGACTGGATCGTCCCGGCCGTCTTCGAGCGGATGCCCGACTGGATGAGCTTGCCTTCGTAGGTTTTGAAAATCACGCCTTTGTAAACGACATAATTCAGTTCGCCGCTCTTCACGCCCTCGCCGAAGACGAAGTAGAAGCGGAAGTAGATGAACAGCGCGAGGGCGGCGAGGACGACGGCCGGCGCGATGATCCGGAATTTTTTCATGGCTTTGCGGTTCGGTATCGGCCGTAAAGATAGCGAAATCCCGCCGATTCGGAGCCTGCGGCGGCCGAAAACCGCCTTCCCGTACCGAAATTCGCGCGAATCTTCCTATATTTGAGGTCGTGAAAGAGTCGAAGTTCGTCAAAGCGAAGATCGCCGCGGGATACGTCATCCTCATCGCGGCCTGCATCCTCTCGGTGGGATACGTCTATCGGGAGGCGGTGCGCCTCTCCGCGCCCGACGGCAGCTACGCGCTGCTGCGCAACAAGCGCAGCGCGGTCAATCAGGTGCTCTACCACCTCTACCAGGCCGAGAGCTACGGCCAGTTGATGATCGCCGGATACCAGTCCTTCGAGGGGCGCTACCGGCGCGAGCTGCGGACCGTGCGGGCCCGCATCGACTCGCTGCGCAGCATCGCCGGGAGCGGGGATTCGTTGCAGACGATGCGTCTGGACAGCATCGTGCGGCTGCTCGCGGACAAGGAGCGGCGGACGATGAGCCTGCGGCGGTCGATCCGCGCCGGGGCCACGTCGAGCCTGCTGGAGAAGAACATCCGCGCGCTCATCGAAGGGTCGCGCGACAGCCTCGCGCGCCCCGACACGCTTTCCCTCCCGGCCGGCGGCCTTCTTTCCCCGGACTCGCTCCCCCGGACCGACACGCTGCGCCCCCTGCTGCCCGACACCCTCGCGCCCGTACTGCCGCCCCCTTCCGACACGCTGCCGCCGCCCAGCCTCGTGCGTTCCGACACGGTGGCCGTGCCGCGCCCCAAACGGCGGTTCTTCCGCCGGCTGGCCGACCTGTTCAGCCCGCCCCGGAACGACTCGAACGTGGTGATCTCGCGGCGCGAAATCGTCGTCGATACGCTCCGGCGGCCCGGGGAGACGCTGCCGCCCGAGGCGATCCGGGACACGATCACGCTGGTCCTGCGCGCCCTGCAGGACAGCGTGACCAGCGAACGGCTGGGCATCTACGACGAGGCGTGGCGCGAGGGGTTGCGTCTGCGGTACAGCAACGACCTGGTGAACGCCAAGATCTACCGCCTGATCCTCGATTTCGAGGAGGAGGAGACGGCCTTCCTCATGCGGCGCATCGACACGAACGAGGCGATCCGGCAGCGCTCCTCGCAGATACTGGGCATCGTCGCCGCGGGAGCCGTGGTGCTGATGCTGCTGTTCGTGGCCGTGCTGTGGCGCGACATCAACCGCAGCGTCCGCTACCGCCGGGCGCTGGAGCGGGCCAACCGCGACAACGAGGCGCTGCTGGCGGCCCGCGAGCAGTTGATGCTGGCCATCACGCACGACATCAAGGCCCCGCTGGGGTCGGTCATGGGATATATCGACCTGCTGTCGCGCCTCACCTCCGACAAGCGGCAGGAGCTCTACCTGCAGAACATGAAATCCTCGTCGGAGCACCTGCTCGCGCTGGTGAACAGCCTGCTGGACTTCTACCGCCTCGACGCCAACAAGATGGAGGTCGATGCCGTGGCCTTCAACCCGGCGCAGCTCTTCGAGACGATCCGTGCGGGATTCGCCGCGGCGGCGGCCGCCAAAGGACTGGAACTGCGGCTGGAGCTCGCCCCGGGCACGGACCGCGAAGTGGCGGGCGATGCCTTCCGGATCCGGCAGATCGCCGACAACCTGCTTTCCAACGCCTTGAAATTCACCGACGAAGGGTTCGTGACGCTGCGGGCCCGCCTCTCCGACGGACAACTGGTCTTTTCGGTCCGCGACACGGGCCGGGGAATCGGCCCCGAGGAACGGGAGCGGATTTTCGCCGAGTTCGTGCGGCTCCGCTCGGCGCAGGGTGTGGACGGCTTCGGACTGGGGCTGTCGATCGTGGACCGTCTCGTGAAGCTGCTCGGCGGAGCGATCTCGCTCGACAGCGCGCCCGGCCAGGGAAGCAAGTTCATCGTCACGGTTCCCGTGGGCGACGCGGCCGAAGGCGCGGCGGGCCGGACGGCGGCGCCGGAACCGGGAGCCGCCGAACCGCTGCCGCCGCTGCGTGCGCTGCTGGTGGACGACGACCCCCTGCAACTCGAAATGGTCGCCGCCATGTGCCGCCGCGCGGGGGTTTCGGCCGAGTGCTGCCAATATCCCGAATACGCCGCACGGCTCGTCGAGGGCAGCCGCTTCGATCTGGTCGTCACCGACATCCAGATGCCCTCGTACGACGGATTCGGTGTGCTGGAGGCCGTGCGCGGCGTCGCGCCCGGAATCCCCGTGGTGGCCGTCTCGGCACGCGGGGAGATGCGTCCCGAGGACTTCGCGGCCCGGGGATTCGCCGCCTGCCTGCGCAAGCCCTTCACCTACGGCGAGCTGGTCGGGGCGATCCGTGCGGCCTGCTGCGGCGGGACGTCGCCGCAGGTTCCGGACGCCGGAACGAAGGCATCCACCCCGGAGCCGGACGGCGGCGAGCTGCGCTTCGACGCCCTGACGGCCTATGCGGGCGACGACGCGGAGGCGGCGCAGTCGATCCTGGCCTCCTTCGCCGAGCAGACCGCGGCGAACTGCACGGCATTGTGCAAGGCCCTCGACGCGGACGATGCGGCCGGCGTGAAGGCGCTGGCGCACAAGATGCTGCCGATCTTCACGATGCTCGGAGCCGGAACCGTGGCCGACACGCTGCGCCGCGCCGAGACCCACGAAGGGGCGCTGACCGATACGCTGCGCCGCGAGCTGGCGGCCGTCGCGGAGCGCATCCGCGGAATCGCCGCGGAGGCCGGGAAACGGGCCTTTCCCGGAAAAGCGGCCTCCGGAGGTCCGGAATCCGAATAAAATCGTATCTTTGTAGGGAATATGGAACGCATCCTCATCGTAGACGACGACATCACCTTCGCGCTGATGCTCCGCACGTGGCTGGCCAAACGGGGCTTCGAGGTGGAGACGGCCGGTTCGGCGGCAGCGGCCCGCACGGCGCTCGGGAAAGGCGACTACTCCCTCGTGCTGAGCGATATGCGCCTGCCGGACGAAGACGGGATCGCCCTGCTGCAATGGATGGCCGGCGAGGGCATCGCGGCTCCGGTGATCGTGATGACGAGCTACGCCGAGATACGGAACGCCGTGCGGTGCATGAAACTCGGCGCGCGCGACTACGTGGCCAAACCCGTGAACCCCGACGAACTGCTGAAGAAGATCCGCGAGGCGCTCGACGCCCCGGCGGCCGGGGAGGAATCCGCTGGGTCCGGCCGGAACGCCCCGCGCGCGTCCCGGAGCGCGGCGGCCGAACCGCTCAACTACATCGAGGGGCGCAGCGACGCGGCGCGGCAGCTCTACGAATACGTGCGGCTGGTGGCCCCCACCGACATGTCGGTGCTGGTGAACGGCGCGAGCGGAACGGGCAAGGAGCACGTGGCGCAACTGATCCACCGCGGCAGCCGGCGCGCCGGAAAACCTTTCGTGGCGGTCGATTGCGGAGCCATCCCGCGCGAGCTGGCCGCATCGGAGTTCTTCGGCCACGTCAAAGGGTCGTTCACCGGAGCGCTGGCCGACAAGGCGGGAGCCTTCGAGGCGGCCAACGGCGGCACGCTCTTTCTCGACGAGGTGGGCAATCTCACCTACGAGACGCAGGTACAGTTGTTGCGCGCCCTGCAGGAACGCCGCATCCGCCGCGTGGGCAGCACGCGCGAAATCCCCGTGGACATCCGCCTCGTGGCGGCGACCAACGAGAACCTCGAGGCGGCCATCGCCCGGGGAACGTTCCGCGCCGACCTCTACCACCGGATCAACGAATTCACGCTCCGCATGCCCGAGCTGCGGCAGATGAGCGGCGACATTCCGCTCTTCGCCGACTTCTTCCTCGACCAGGCCAACCGCGAGCTGGGCAAACGCATCGTCGGATTCGACGCCGCAGCGCTGGCCGCGCTGACGCGCTACGACTGGCCGGGAAATCTCCGGCAGCTGAAGAACACCGTGAAGTCGGCGACGCTGCTCGCAGCGGGCGACTACGTCACCTGCCGCGAACTGCCGGCCGAAGTGACCGCCCCCTCCACCGGCGCCGCGGCGGGAAACCCGACCGTCCCGAGCTTCTCGCTGCGCGATCCCGCCTCGGAGGAGGAGCAGATACGCCGCGCCCTCGCAGCCGCGGGAGGCAACAAGTCGCAGGCCGCGAAACTGCTCGGCGTCGATCGCAAGACGCTCTACAACAAACTGCACCACTACGGCATCGAGTGACCCCTCCCCGGCAGCGGGCACGTACCGGCCCGGGGGAGGGTGTGGAATTTTTCCACAACATTGTGGAGCGGATTCCACACCGTTCCACACTTCGCCGGGCCGCCGCTCCCCGGCGGAATCCGCTCCGCAGCACTCCGCCGGATCCCATTCCGAAACGCTTCCGAATCCGTCCAGGGCCCGTCCCGCACCTTTTCACGCCCCTCTTTCCGCTCCCGCCTCCCCGGCGAACGGCAGGTTTCCGCACCGTTTGGCACACCGCTTGAACGTTTTTTCTGCGAAACCGGCCCTGAACCGGTTCATACAACAAATAAGAATTGAAGTCGAACCTTTAAATTGGACCGCATGAGGAAGGAGTTTGTGATGACGGCGACTTTCTGACGAAGCGGGCGGTTCGCCGACGGAAACGGCCGATCGAGCGGCTCTTCGGAGCGCTCCGGACCGGATGCCGTCGCCGCAGCCGCCGGGCCGAGAGCAGTGGGGTTGTCTCGATTATTTAGTTAACAATTGTTTGCCTGGTACTCCGCCCCGTGCGGAGTTTTTTTGTGCCCGGGAATCGGCCCCTTCCGCGCGGAACATCCGGACAGGCCGGCCGCACCGGACCCGTCCGAACCCGCTCCGGCTACCGGAAACAGTCCGGACAAGGCCGCGACGCAAGCTCCAGCCGCAGCACTCCGCCCCGCACGATCTGCTCGTGCGTGAGGAACGGCCGTTCGAGGGGCTTCCCGTCGAGCCGCGCCGCACGGATGTATTTATTGACCTTCGACGCCCCGGGAGCCTCTATCACGAAACTCCGGCCGCCGGGCAGCGCGATCTCCACCCGCTCGAAAATCGGCGTGCTCAGGGCGTATTCGCCCGAGGCGGGATTGACCGGATAGAATCCCATGGCGGCGAAAACATACCATGCCGTGAGCGCCCCGCCGTCGTCGTCGCCGCTCAATCCCGTGGGACGGTCGTCGAACCAGATGTCGGCAATCTGCCGCACGCGGTGCTGCGTCTTCCAGGCCGCACCGGCATAGTTGTAGAGCCACGGGATGTGGAACGCAGGTTCGTTCCCCGCCGGAATGAGCCCCTGAAGTCCGGTGGCATCGGGCATCCGGCCCATGAATTTCCATTTGTCGAGCCTCGGACCGCGGGTGAAGGATTCGTCGAGACGGCGCACGAAGGCTTCCGGACCGCCCGTCAGCGCGATCAGCCGCGGAATGTCGTGCTGCACGTGGAAAACATGGACACAGGCATTGACCTCGGCGAAATAGCTCCGGGCGCCGAACCCGTCGCTCAGTTGCGGATCGAACGGTTCGATCCATTCGCCCCGTTCGTTTCTGGGAGCAAAATAGCCGATCTCCGGATTCCATAGGTTCAGGTAGTTGCGCGACCTTTGCAGAAACAGCTCGCAATCCTCGTCACGTCCCAGATAGCGCGCGATCCGGGCCAGACACCAGTCGTCGTAGCTATGTTCGAGCGTCACCGACACGGCCTGCCGTTTCTCCCACCCGTCGTCGATATAGGGGTATTTCTCCTTCTCCCCGGGCGCCAGCGCCGGGAAATAGCCGTGTTCGGCATAGAACCGGTCGGGCTCGCGGGCCGCTCCGGCCCGCCAGGGAATCATCGTCCCCTCCAGCGCGTTCTTGCGCAGCCCTTCGTAAAGCATCTCCACATCGAAATCGGTGATCCCCTTGCGGATGGCTTCGGCGGCGACCGACGCGACGTGATTGCCGATCATCGGATCGCCGTGCCAGTCCGGCGAGGCTCCCTCGAACCAGTCGCCGCCCCATTCGACCAGCTCGGGGAACTGGGGAACCCAGCCCCACTGGCGGTACATCCGGACATAGGACTGCAACTCGTCCGCCTTCCGCTCCGGATCGAGCAGCATCCCCAGCGCATGCAGGTTGCGGTAGGTATCCCAGGCCCAGTCGTCGTTGTAGAACGGCCGCGCGTCCTCGTGCACACGGCGGTCGAATCCGCTGTAATAACGTCCGTACTCGGACTGCTCGACCATCCGCTCGCAGGTCCGGTAAAGCGACGTGTAGAAAATCCGCCGCTCCCGTTCGGTTCCCCCTTCGACCCGGATGCGTCCCAGCGTCTCCTCCCAGATCGCGCGGCTTTGTTCCCGGACCTCGGCGAACGACGCCTCCCCGGCCTCGGCTTCGAGGTTGGCGCGGGCCTGTTCCACGCTGATATAGGAGATTCCGACCCGGAAACGCACGACGCCCCGGCCGGCCGGATCCGAAAGCCAGACCCCGATATTCCGGCCCGCCGCGGAAAGCGAGTCGGAAAGCACGCCGTCCCGGCAGGTCCCCGCCTTTCCGAACGGCCGGTCGGCCACGGCATAGAAGTACTGGCGGGCGTAATCGACCGCCTCCCAGCCCGTCACGACCCGATTCCCGTCAACACTCGCCTCGCCCTGCGCCGCAAGCCGGAAAAGCACGTTCGCAGGGCGGTCTCCGTCCGTGAAGTCGAACTCGTAGAGGGCCGCGCGTTCGGTCGTCGTCCACGCCGCCCCGACGCCGAAATCCTCGAGCCAGACCCGGTGCGACCAGGGATGCAGCTCTTCGAGGTCGTGGTCGTACCACGACGAGGAGCGCTCCGGATCGAACGACACATCGCCCGCCGTGGGCATGATCGCAGTCACCGCCCCGTTCCGGTAACGGGGCATGTTGAGGGCGATGCCGTAGATCCGGTCGGAAAAGTAACGGTCGTTGAGTCCCGGTTCGGTCACGGGATAGATACGCACCATGGCGTGCGGCCGGTGCACCTGCGGCATCACGGTCGTCAGCAGCGGCGCCACGCCCCCTATGTTGGGATCGACCCAGCGTCCCACGCCTTCGTCCCGGCAACCGGCCGTACAAAGCAGAAGCGCCGCGGCCGCAAACATGTGAATCCTGTTCATATTTTTTCCATTTTTTTCGGACGAACCGAGTGAAAAACGCCTGAAATTACGAATTTTCGGCCGATTTTCACTATATTTGTTCAGATAACCGCACGGTATGAAGTACATTCTGAAAGAGATCACTCCGCTGGGCGGAAACGACCTGTTCATCGCGAACCACTGGCCCGACAACCAGATGGATTTCCCGCTCCATTTCCACGAGGACTACGAACTCAACCTGACGCTGCACGTCCGGGGCAAACGAACGGTGGGCAATCTGGTGGAGGACTTTACGGAGAAGGATCTGGTCATCATCAATCCGAACGTGCTGCATTGCTACAAACGCGGCGAGAGTTATGCGAACGTCCGCTGCGAAGTGGTCGTCGTCCAGTTCTCCAAGAACCTTCCCTCGTGGGGCATTTTCGACACCGACCAGCTGCGGCCGATCCGGGAGATGCTTTGCCAGCCCGCGCCGGGCATCCGGTTTTCGGAGGACACCGCGGACCGGGTCCGCGACCGGCTGCTGCGCCTGCCGCACCTCGAAGGGTTCGAAGCCGTGCTGCTGTTCCTCGACATCCTCCACGAGCTCGCCTGCGCCGACCGGACCAAGGTCGAGCTGATCGGGCTTCAGGGCGACGGCTCCTTCGCCCACAGCCGCCGCATCAACAAGATCGTGCAGTTCGTGGAGCAGAATTACAGCCGGAAGATTTCGCTCGACGAAATCGGCCGTCTGGTCGGAATGCCGGCGTCGTCCGCGAGCCGTTTTTTCAAAAAACGCACGCGGCACAACTTCTGGGACTACCTCAGCGGATTCCGGATCAACCGCGCGGCGCAAATGATCATCGAGACCGAACACACGATTTCGGAGATCAGCTACGAATGCGGCTTCAACAACATCTCCAATTTCAACCGCGTCTTCCGCGAACGCATCGGCACCACGCCGAGCGACTACCGGCGCAAGTTCAAGGCGTCGGTCATCCCCAAGGGGTGACCGGCCGGAAAGGCCTCGGAACACCGCAGTCTTTTCCGGCCGGAGAAGTCCTATTTCCCGAGCCACAGCTCCCGGATCGTCTCCTCGATCCCCATGCCGTAGGGAACCCGGTCGCTCTGCGCGACGGCGCGGCAGAGGAACGCGGGACCGCCTGCCGTCGCCGACACGACCCGTGCGCCGGGCATTTCGAGATGGCCGTTCGGATCGTTTTCGCGCAGCCAGCCGTAGGCATAGCGCAGCCAGGCCCGGCGGGCATCGGGTTCCTGCAGGTAGAACCAGGTGATTTCGTCATAGCCCCAAACGTAATGGTCCGACAGATCGGCCTCGCCCGGATGGTCGCTCACGCCGAAATTGTCGAACTCGACCAGATAGGGCAGGGCGTCGCACCGCCAGCCGCTCGGCGTCACGCATCCGGGGCTTTTGCCGTAAACCGCGTCGATATGCCCCGCCTCGAGCACGCACTCCATCGGCTTTTCGGGAACCTCCTTGATCCGCAGCGGGAAGGAGTTGAAGTCGATCAGGCTTCTGTCGCCGACCATCATGCCCCGGCTGCCCGTGTGGGCGTCAAAAAGCACGAAGTGACGGCGGGCCCGCGGGCAGACCCGGGCACGCACCTTCTTCAGAAAGCTGTCCCATGTCTGCCATCCGCGGTCGTTCATGCCGATCAGATAGACCTGCCCCAGATGGACGGCTTCGACCCCGATATCGACATAGGAGCCGATCAGGAACATGAACCACAACTGCGTCTCGACACGCGTGATGTCCGGCACGCTGGCTCCCGGCCCCCACTGGTCCACGTATTTTCCGCCGGGATCGAGCATCTGCGCATAATCGAAACAGCGCTCCTCGACGGGCAGTCCCAGCGCCTCGAAAGCCCAGGCGGGCACGGGGACCTCGCCGACCTCGCGGTAAACCGCCTCGAAGGTCGCGGCCTGGAAGATCACGTCCGGATCGAAGGCGTGCACACGGTCGATCAGCGCTTCGGCCCCGGCCCAGAAACCCGGCTCGGCAAGCGCCTTCTCATCGCCCCAGCGGTAGATCGCCCGGCCGATGAACTTGGCGCCGGTGTTGCGGATGAACTCCACGTCGGCCTCCTTGTCGGGATAGGTTCCGTCGTTGCAGTAGGGATCGACGGTCAGGAACTCCGACATCGTAACGGCCCGCGAAAGGTAGCGGTCCAGCACGTCCCGGGAGATCGAACCGTCGAAGCGGTAGGGATCCGGCTCCGCGGAGCCGCATGCGCCCGCGCCGGCGGAAAGTCCCAGCGCGGCGGCAAGCAATACGAACAGTCGTTTCATGGCAGGTATCGTCATTCGTTCCACAATCGTCATTCGTTCCACAATCTTCTGATGGTCTCCTCGGTCGAACGGCCCGTGGGACACGCCTCGCTCTGCGTGTTGCAGCGGTAGAACCGGGAAGGCCCCGACACCGACACGCGGCAGCCCGGCATCTGGACGTACCCGATCGGATCCATGCTGCGGAGGTAGTCCACGGCGTATTCGAGCCACTCGCGGGCGTACTCGTCGTCGAGCAGGCTGAACCACGATATTTCGTCGTAACCCCAAACGTAGTGGTCGCTCCAGTCATACTGTCCCGGATGGTCGCTCACGCCGAAGTTGTCGAACTCGAGGAGATACGGAATCCGTTCGGCCGTCCAGCCGCTCGGGGTCCGGCCGCCCTTCGTATAGCCGATCACCGAATCGAGGTATCCCTTTTCGAGTTTCGCCTTCATCGGCTCGCCCGCGATCTCCTTCGCCCGCAACGGGAACGACACGAAGTCGAAGAGCAGTTCGCCATCGACGACGATGCCGCCGTTGCCCAGGTGGGCGTCCAGCAGCACCGTTCCCCGCGCCGCCTTGGTCGTCGCCGCCTCGCGGATTTTGGAGAGCAGGGTCCGGTATCCCGCATAGCCGTTTTCCGAATCGCCCATCGACGCCATGAGCATCACCTGCCCGCAGTGGAACGCCTCGATGCCGGCCTCCATGTATTTTACGGCCATGAAGTAGAACCACATCTGCGTCTCCTCGCGCGACATGTCGGGGACGCAGGTGTTCTCGCCCCACTGCCCCAGATAGACGCCGTTCTCGTCGCAGATGGCGTCGAACCGGAAGTTGCGGGCCTCGGGCTCCCGTCCGAAAGCCTCGAAAACCCACTCCGGAACGGGAATGTCGTTCACCCGGGTCGTCACGATCTCGAACAGGGCCGCCTGGAAAATCAGGTCGGGATCCGAACGGTGCATCCGCTCGATCCGCGCCCCGGCGTCGGTGAGCCACGCATCATCGACGAAAAGCTCCTCATGCCCCCACGAATAGATCGACCGCCCGATGAATTTGGCCCCGATCGAGAGGAGCATCCGCTCGTCGTCCTCCGTCCCGTACACTCCGTCGTTCGAGGTTTCGGGACCGGCGAGAAACTCCGTCTGGGTCACGGCGCGCGAAAGGTAGTTGTGCAGCACCTCTTCCGACATCGTTCCGCCCGAGAAGGCGTAATTGCCCGTATTGGGCACGGGAGCGGGCCTCTGCGGAATCTCGGGCCACCGGCTCCGGTCCCACTCCTTTTCGCAGCCCGCCGCCAAAAGCAGGCAGGCCGCAGCGAATAGTATGAATTTCGATCCTTTCATCTGTATTTCGGTTTTCAGGGTTCCGGCCGGATGTCTCCGGCCGGAACCGCAGTTGCCAATATCTCGTTACAATTCGTCGATCCGGTAGTTCGTTCCGTTGGATTCGATGGCGAACTCCGCCCCGGAGGAGAAGACGCCCGCCCGGTAAAGTTCGCCGAGCAGATCGAGTCCCACCTGCCCGGACCCGGATTCCACGGGAATTCCGCCCGACTCGGCCCCGTTGCCCGTCACCGTCACGTCGCCGCCGACGCTCCGGAGCCCGGCGAAACCGCCCAGACCGTTGAGCTTCGCATTGCCGCGGATCGTCAGACTGCCGCCCACCGTCTCGAGCGGCATGACGTCGAAATTCCAGAAGTCGCCGTTGCAGTTCTCCACCGTAAAGTCGCCGCCGACGCTCCGGAGCGAAAGGAAAGTCACGCCCGCCATCGGTTCGGCGACCCCCGAGAGCTTCACGCTGCCGGCCACGCTCTCTATCTGGGAGAGGCAGCTCCCGGCTCCCCAGTTGGTCGCGATCTTCGGACAGTTCTCGAAGACGAGGTCGCCGCCGACCGCCGTCATCGACTTCATGCCGTTCAGGTTGAACAGCTGCGCGCAGTTGCGGAAGACGATGCCGCCGTCCACCGTGAACCCTCCGTCGTTGAAGAGCACTTCGGTCGTCGTCAGGGAGGTTCCCTCGACGGTCAGGGTCCCGGCGATCTTCCCGACGCGGTTCTTGACGAACGACAGATCGTGATCCGAAATCGTATTGTCCGGATCGAGAATCGTGAGGTCCTGCACCGTCTCCCCGACGGCCGAACCGTCCTGCGGAGCGAAAGCCAGCAGTTCGTCCCGTCCCGCGATCGTATAGGTCCGGGGTGCTCCCGGATCGGGAACCTCCGAAAACTCGACGGACGAACCGTCGGCATAGCGGCAATCGACCGCCGCCCCGGGCTGCACCACCCCGGAGACGATCCACTGCTCCACCAGGTCGAAACCCACCTGTCCGGCGACCGAGACATACGGGATGCCTCCTCCGGCGCTGACGTCCGTACCGCACTCCGCAATCGTGATGTCGCCGCCCAGATACTCCAGTTTCTCGAAACCGCCCAGTCCGTTCTGGTGATCGTTGCCGATAAGCGTGAGGTTTCCGCCGATACGGCGCAGATCGGTGGCCAGATTCCAGAAGAATCCCTGGTAGGTCTCCACGCAGTTGTCCTCCAGCGTCATGTCGCCGCCGACTTCGGACAGCGAGGCGAAGGCCATCTGCTGCATGCCGCAGTTGCGCACCGTCAGGTCGCCCTCCACGCGGACGATCTGCGCGAAGCCGTTGCCGGAACCCCAGTGAATCAGGTAGGGGATATTCTCCAGCACGAAATCGCCGCCGATCTGCGTGATGTTCTTGAATCCGTTGTTGTTGAAGAACTTGTTGCCGCTGTCCTCGTCGTAGGTTTCGATGTTGCGCAGGACGATGCCGCCGCGGCACTCCACCTTGCCGAAGAAGGTCTCGGTGGTCTTGATCGCCGCACCGTCGATGGTCATGGTCCCCTGTACGACGTCGATTTTCGAGGCCAGCAGGGCCATGCCGTCGTCGGTGACTTGGGGTCCCGTCACGGTGAGGTCCTTCACCTCCTTGCCCGAGGGGCTGAATGCGGCGGCCTCGGCGTCGGATTTGATCGTATAGCTGTACACGCCGCCCGACTCGCCGCCCTGCCCGATCAGCGACGGGTCGGTTACGGCCAGCGGATGGTTGTTCGACAGGGTCACGTTGTCCGAATCGAGCACCGAATTGGAAATAAGGTACTTGATGACGTTGAATCCGTAGGTATCGGGCTGATCGGGCTTGTCCTCGCCCAGCAGGGAGTTCCCCGTGACGAAGAGCTTTCCGGTCATTTTCTTGAGATTCATGAGACCGCTGATGTCGGTCAGCTGCGGATTGTCCTCGATATGGATGTCGCCGATGACGAACCTGAGCGCCAGGTCTCCGACGGAGACCAGCGATTCGTTTTCCGCGATTTCGAGTTTCGTGGCCACGGAGAAGGTCTTCGGAAGCGTCAGCGTTCCGATGCCCGTATTCCGGATGACGAGCGTGCCGACGGCCGACACGTCGAGCGACGAGAGATCGGTGATGTCGCCGCCCGTGACCGTGATCCGGTTGGCCTCGCGGCGGGCGGGAAAGGCATCGACCTCGGCCTGCGTCGTGAGCGTGAAGTTCCCCTCGTAGGGGTTCGCGGGATCGGTCCCGTCCTCCGAACAGGCCGTCAGCCACGTGCCCGCGAGGGCGAGCAGCGGCAGCAGGTATTCATTGTACGATCGTTTCATGATGCGTTGGTATTAGGTCGGTTATCGCTGGGGGTTGAGGTCCATCTCCCGCTGGGGAGCCGGATAGAAATAGGCGTAGGTCGGCTTGAAGGCCTTGTTGGTGATATGCCGCTCGTCGGCCCGGTTGAGCCGGCGCAATTCGTAGATGCCGTGTCCCTCGAAGGCCAGCTCCTTGATGCGCTCCTGAATCACCGCCTCGCGGAAATCCGCGACCGAAAGCCCCTCGGGCAGCGCTCCCAGCCCGGCGCGTTTGCGCACCTCGTTCACCCATTTATATCCTTCCTCGGTCGGTCCCGCGGCTTCGGCGTAGGTGAGCGCCACCTCGGCGAACCGGATCAGGTAGAGATTCGCCGACGTCCGGTTCGAGTTCGACTTCGGATCGGTGTACTTGCGGCAGAACGGATAGAAGAACTTGTTCTTCACGTTGTCGCTGCTCGTCAGATTCGAAGGATCGTAGGTCGCCAGCACGCTGCCGTCTTCGTTGTATATCGTCGTAACCATCAATTGTTTGCGCAGGTCCGCATCGTCGTACGTGTCACGGAATTCGTTGTCCACGCGCATCACCTGGAACCCCGACTCGTAATTCATGAACTTCATCACTTCGCCTCCGCCGGCGAGCGACGAGGAGATATAGACGATATTGCCCGTCTGGATCGCGAACATCTGGGGCAGCTGCGAATAAGTGCCTTCCATGCCGCTGGCCTCACGGTTCATCGAGGTCATGAAGATATGCTCCACGCCGTCGGCCTGGTGATCGACGTCGTAAACATTGCCCAGATCGGGGTCGAGACGATAGACGGTCTGCCCTTCGAGCACGTCGGAGGCATACTGCGCCGCCAACGCATACATGTCGTCGGCATCGGCGACCCAGTCGTAGCCCGGAGCGCCCGAAGCCTTCGAGGAGGCGAGGTAGAGGTAAACCCGCGCCAGCAGCGCCTGCGCGGCGACCTTGTCGGCCCGGCCCTGCACCTTGTTCACGGGCAGCAGACCGATGGCTTCCTCCAGCTCGCCGATGATGAACCCGTAGATCTTCTCGATCGGGGCGAAATCCTTGTAGGAGTCGGAGACGGTCGAAACGGTTTTCGACCGGATGGGCACGCTGCCGTAGTTGATGACCAGCATGAAGTGGTTGAAAGCGCGCAGGAAATGCGCCTCGCCGAGAATCCTGTTGCGCGCCATCGCCGAGATGGACGTCATGCGCGAGACGTTCTCCAGCACCGAATTGGTGCGCGCCAGACTTACGTAGGCCGACTTGAAGAAGTAGATGGCCTCGTCGCTCGTCGGAGTGATGTCCCACTGGAACAGCGGGCTTTCGTCGGCCTTGCCGTAGGATTTGTACTGGTTGGTCGGCACGTCGCTCAGGAAGAAGAGGAATCGGCCGCAATAGTCGATGTAGTTGATCGGCACGTAAGCGTACATCAGCGCGGATTCGGCATCGGCCTCCGTATTGTAGAAGGTCTCGTTCGAATAAGTGCCGTAGGGAACTTCGTCGAGGCAGGAGGCAAAGCCCGTCAGCGCCCCGAGCAGAAGCAGGTATCGGAATGTCTTTTTCATTTTCAACATGGCTCTATCAGGTTAGAATTTGAACTCCGCGCCGGCGGTGATGACGCAGACCTTGGGATAGGCGACGCCCCCGATGCCGTTCTCTCCCACTTCGGGGTCGTATTCGCTGACTTTCGAGAAGGTGAAGGGGTTGCTGGCGCTCACGAATACGCGCAGGTGCTTGATGCCCCGGATTTTGTTTTCCGGCAGGGTATAGCCCAGCATGATGTTGGAGATGCGCAGGAACGAACCGTCCTCGACCGACCACGAAGAGGCATGGTACTGGCGGTTGTACCGCAGGCTGGGGCGCTCGTTCGTGGGGCGCTCCGGCGTCCACCTGCCGGACATCAGCGCCGGAGAGGTGAGCTTCCGGTAGGAGAAAATGTCGTTGCCATAGACGGCGTACATCATCACCGAAAGGTCCAGACCGATCCGGTGCGACAGCGAGAGGTTGAGACTCGAGGTGAACTTGGGATTCGGATCGCCGATAATCACGCGCCGGTCGGGATCGAGCGTTCCGTCGGCGTTGAGCCCCGCATAGTTGAACTCTCCCGGACGGGTGTTGGGACTCGACCCGTCGCCCTGCGGCGTCTGGATGATGCCGTTCACCATGTAACCGTAGAACGAATTGACGGGGTAGCCGATGGCCAGCACGTTGAGGAAGGCGTCGTTGTAAACGCTGCCGCCGTACTGCGTATAACAGATGCCGTTGGCATCGACCGTACAGCCCGAGTTCTCGGCCGTGCCGATCGACACGACCTTGTTGCGGTTGAGGCTGAAGATGCCGGTCGCGCTGAAATTCCAGTCCTTCGTCGAGACGATGTGTCCCGTGACGGCCACCTCGAAACCCTCGTTGCGGATCTCGCCGTCATTGACCCACACCGTGTCGAACCCGGTGCTGGGAGAGAGGTACTGCTTGCGCAGCAGGTCGGTGGTGCGTTTGTAATAGTAGTCGAACGTGACGTTCAGCCGTCCCTTGAGGATCGAGAGGTCGAGGCCGATGTCCAGCTGGGCCGTCTTCTCCCACGTCAGTTCGTGGTTGGCCATGCCCGCATAGGTGACGAAACGGTCGCCGAGCCCCTCGCGGCCGTCCTGATAACCGATGCCGTAAACCGTGTACTCTTCGCCGTTGCACCAATAGTAGTCGTAGCCGAAACGCTCGAAGGTCTGGTAGGGCGAAATGCCCTGGTTGCCCGAAACGCCGTAGCTGGCGCGCAGCTTGAGCTGGTCGAAAAATCCGAGCGACCTGATCCACGGCTCCTCCTCCATCTTCCAGCTCACGGCGCCCGAGGGGAAGAAGCCCCAACGGTGTCCCTCGGCGAATTTCGACGCCCCGTCGGCACGGGCCGTGAAGGTGAACAGGTAGCGGTTCTTGTAGGTGTAGTTCAGACGCGTGAAGCCCGAAGCGAGCATCTCCTGACTGCGCGACGTGGCGGTGATGACCTTGTCGGCGCCGGAAACCACTTCGTCCTCGAGCGCGGCGTTCGAGAAGCCCCGTCCGGTGATGCTCGATCCCCGGCTTACGCTGTTCTCGTAACTGCCGCCGACCATGGCCGAAAAGGCGTGGTCGCCGAAGGTTCTGTCGTAGGTCAGGTATCCGTCCGCGGTGAGATTGACGTAGGTGGACTCGCTGTTGCCGCCCTCGCCGTTGTAGTTGTCGCCCGCCTGCGTGTAAAGCGGCGGATTGAAAAACGCCGAACGGCTCTGTTCGGCCCGGGCGTTGCCCGAAACCGAAAGCGTCAGTCCCGGCAGAATCGACCAGTCGGCCTTCACGAGCGCATAGCCGGACATGTCGTCCGACTCCTTCTTGACCTCGTTGTTTATCATCACGGGATTGCTGTAATCCTTGGGCTGGCTCTTGAAATAGGAGCCGTCGCCGTTATAGACCGGCCAGAGGGGATTGCAGCCGTAGCTCGTCCCGTTGTTGTAGGTCCGGAATCCCCGCACGAATCCCGCCTTGGTCTTCAGCTTGACATTGCGGGCCACCTGGTTGTCGTACGACATATCGACCGTGTACTTCTCGTAGTCGTCGTTGTGCTGCATGCCCTCGCCGTCGTAATACCCCAGGCTCACATAGTAGCGGTTCTTCGCGTTGCTGCCTTCGATTCCCACGTTGTAATCCTGCGTAACGGAGGTCCGGAACACATAGTCGGCCCACCGGGTGCGATAGGGCCATTCGCCGCTTTCGATCTCGGAAACGGAGGGGTAATAGGTCCCGTCGGCCCATATCTTGCCCGTGTAGGGTCCTTCGGCGCCGCCGTTCTCGTACGACTCGTTCTCCAGACGGGCCATCGTCACCGGATCGCGCCAGTAGTCGAGCCGGTCGCTGAAAACGCCCACGCCGACCTTGCCCGAGAACCAGACGTTCTGATGCTCCTTCCTGCCGCTTTTGGTCGTGATCATGATGACGCCGTTGGCGCCGCGCGAACCGTAAATCGCCGTGGCCGAAGCGTCTTTCAGCACTTCGATCGACTCGATGATGCCCGGATTGACGCTCTTGAGGTTTCCGGCGTCGCCCATCGGAACTCCGTCCACGACCACCAGCGGGGAGTTGGACCCGTTGATGGAACTGATGCCGCGCACCCGGACCGTCACGCCGCCCTCGGGACTGTCGTTCGAATTGTCGATCACCGTCAGACCGGCGACGCGCCCCTGGAGCAGCTTGTCGATCGACCCCGACGAAACCTGCGTCACGTCGGAGGCCCTCACCGAGGCCACGCTTCCCGTCAGGTCGCTCTTCTTCATCGTACCGTAGCCGATCACGACCACCTCGTCTACCAGTTCGGCCTCCTCCTGAAGCCTCACGTCCACGGCGGTCCTGCCGGCCACGTTCACTTCCTGCGTCTTGTAACCGAGGAACGATACCACGAGCACATCGTCCGCGGCGACGTCCAGGGCGTATGTGCCCGACGCATCGGTCGTCGTGCCCCTGACGGAACCCTTGACCACCACCGACGCGCCCGCGACAGGCTGTCCGTCGGAACCGCCCGTCACCACTCCCCGTACGGTCATCTCCTGGGCGGAGAGGCCGGCGCCGTACAGCAGCAGGGAAGCCAACAGCATGAATAGTCTCTTTTCAATCATGTTTCAAATAGGTTAGAAGGTTTGGTTTTCACAATCGGCCGTATAAATAAAAGGTGTGCGGAAACGAATTTTGCACGAATCCGTCCAAACGGACTATTACAAATATAGCCCAAAGAAAAGCAAATACATGGTGATATATTGACAAAACGTAGCAATATTTTCACACGATCGCATCCCTTGCGCACACCCTCGGAATAAATATACATATCACTGATCCATACCGCATTACACGACAGGCGAAACTTCGTTCATCTTGTCAAAATATCACGCGCTTATGTCGATATTCCACCGGTTTTTCTCGTCCGGACCCGCTATCTTTGAATCATGAAACTTTCACATTCGGCCGCCTTCACTCAAACCATTTTCCGATCATGCTGATACCATTCAGAGAAATAACCCGAGACGCTCTCCGGCGACGCTACGCCGTCGGGGCCTTCAACTGCCTGAGCGTCGAAAACGTCATGGGGGCCGTCGCCGCGGCCGAGGAGCTGCATTCGCCGATCATTCTGCAACTGGCCGAAGTGCAGTTCCCCGAAGCTCCGATGGAGCTGATGGCCCCGGTATTCCTGCGGGCGGCCCGCGATGCGAAAGTCCCCGTCGCCGTCCACCTCGACCACGGCCGGAGTATCGAAACCTGCATCCGGGCCGTCCGGGAGGGATTCACGTCGGTCATGTTCGACGGCGCGGAACTGCCTTTCGAAGAGAACGCCGAGCAGACCCGGCTCGTCGTCCGGCTGGCGCACGCCGCAGGCGTCGATGTAGAAGCCGAACTGGGACGGGTGGGCGACACCGGCTTCGGAGGCGAAGGCACGGCGGCCGCGGCCGCCGACGTCTTCACCGACGTCGAAGAGTCGGCGCGGTTCATCGCCCGAACCGGAACCGACGCGCTGGCCATAGCCATCGGCAACCTTCACGGACGCTACACGGCCACCCCGCGGCTCAATATCGCCCGGCTGCGCGAGATCCATGCCCGGAACGCTGTGCCGCTGGTCCTGCACGGAGGCAGCGGCACAAGCGAAGAGGACTTCAAGGCCTGCATCCGCAACGGCATCTGCAAGATCAACGTCGCCACGGCGATCCAGATCGCCGCGGCCGAAGCGGTCGCGGAATACCTCGCCCGGGGCGGTTCGCCCGGCTACATCGGGATAAAACGACGAATCATCGAAGCTTCCCAACGGGCCGTCGCGGAGCACATCCGGCTCTTCGAAAGCGACGGCAAAGCCTGAAACGCCCGGTGTCATGGAACGAAAAGGAATCATTTCGGCCGGCAACTGGCTGGTTGACAACATCAAGATCATCGAACGGTATCCGACACGGGGCAACCTGACGACCATCTCCCGCATCGAAACCGGACTGGGCGGCTGTTCGCACAACGTGCTGGCCGATCTGGCACGCCTCGGCACGGATCTTCCGCTCTATGCCGGCGGCTGCATCGGCCGCGACGCATTCGGCGACTACGTCCTGCGCGAAATCGACCGCTGCGGCATCGACCGGCGCAACATGCTGACGCTCGACGACTGCGCCACCTCCTACACCGACGTCATGTCGGAGATCGACGGCGGCTGCCGCACCTTCTTCCACTTCCGCGGCGCCAACGCCCGCCTCGGCGCCGAAGAGATCGCGCGTATGGAATCCCCGGCCCGGATTTTCCATCTGGGCTACCTGCTCCTGCTCGACGAGCTGGACAGGCCGGATCCCGAATACGGCGTCGTCGCGGCCCGCGTCCTCGACGGACTGCGCCGCAAGGGGTACGAAACGTCGGTGGACGTGGTCTCCGAAGAGAGCGACCGTTTCCGGCAGATCGTCGGCCCCTGTCTTCCGTACACCGACTATTTCATCGTCAACGAGATCGAGGCGGGAGCCGTCTGCGGTTTGCAGCTCCGCACGCCGGAAGGCTCCCTGCTGCGGGAACGCGTGGAAGAGGCGGCCGCCATGCTCCTCGGCCGCGGCGTGGGAAGACTCTGCGCGATCCATTTCCCCGAAGGCGGCTATGCCGTCTCCCGCAGCGGCGAACGGTGCTGGTGCGACTCCGTACCGGTCGCACGGCACGAGATCGTCTCGTCCGTGGGCGCCGGAGACGCCTTCTGCGCCGGAATGCTCTACGCCCAGCACGAACGGATGCCGCTGCGCGACGCCCTGCGGACGGCCAACGCCTCGGCCCGCTTCAACCTCTTCAGCGCCACCAGCACCGGAGGCGCCCCGACTCTGCACCGACTCAACGAATTCATTCACCGAAACTATACCGAACTATGAAACGCTCCGAAATAAACCGATACGTGCGGGAAGCGCTGGACTTCCTCGCCGAACACCGCTTCGCACTGCCCGAATGGGCGACCTGGACCCCCGCCATGTGGGCGGACTGCGGCGATGCCTGCCGCGAAATCCGCGACAACGCCCTGGGATGGGACGTAACCGACTTCGGCAAGGGCGACTTCGCACGCGAGGGGCTGACGCTCTTCACGCTGCGCAACGGGAATCCCCCGCACGACCGCAAACCCTACTGCGAAAAGATCATGGTGGTACGCGAAGGACAGGCGACGCCGATGCACTTCCACTGGCACAAGATGGAGGATATCATCAACCGCGGCGGAGGCGAGCTGTGCATGAGAGTCTGGCGTGCCGACGAAGCCGAACGCCCGGCCGACGCCGAGTGCACGTTCCGCATCGACGGCATCGAGACGACCGTGCGCGCCGGAGAGACCTTCCGGCTGCGGCCGGGACAAAGCATCACCTTCGAGCCTTACGTGTACCATACGTTCTGGGCCGAGGGCGGCGACTGTCTGGCCGGCGAAGTCTCGACGGTCAATGACGATACGGCCGACAACCGCTTCTACGAACCGCTGGGACGCTATCCGCGAATCGACGAGGACCGGCCCGCCGAATTCCTGCTCTGCAACGAATACCCCCGTTAAGACGATGATCAGAACCCGAAAAACAGAACCGCTCACGTGGATCGTCGGACACGCGCCGGATCGGAAATCCGTGCCGGAACGGTTCGTTCCGGCGACGGTTCCGGGCGCCGTGCAGCTCGACATGGCCCGCGCCGAAGGGTATCCCGACTACAACCGTGCGGACAACTACCGCCGCATGACGTGGATGGAGGACCGTTTCTTCACCTACCGCGCGGAGTTCGACGCCCCCGGGCTCGGGCAGGACCGGCAGCTCTGGTTCGTATCGAAGGGGATCGACTACCGCTACGAAATCCGCCTCAACGACACGCTCCTCCTGGCCCGCGAAGGCATGTTCGCACCCGTGGAGATCGACCTCACGCCGCACCTGCACCCCCGCAACCGGCTCGAAATACTCCTGTTTCCCGTTCCCAAACGCGCCGGAATGCCGGACGACCGCACGCAGGCTTCGGCCTCCGTGAAACCCGCCGTGGGCTACGGCTGGGACTGGCATCCGCGGCTCGTCCCGCTGGGTATCTGGGACGAAACGGGCCTCCAGATCCGCCGCCGGTCCCACCTCCGGGAGGTCGATGTCGTCTATACCCTCGACGACGACCTGTCCGGCGCCGATCTGCGGATCGAAAGCCGGGGCGCGGAGTGCGGGGAATGCCGCGGCGTCTGGGAACTCTTCGACGACCGCGGCCGCTGCGCGGCCCGGGCCGAAGGAGCCGTCGGACAACCGCTCGCGGCACGGCTGGAGAACCCCCGGCTGTGGTGGACCCACGACCACGGGGAACCCGCGCTGTACACCTCGCGCTACACGCTCCGCGACGCCGCAGGGTGTGATCTGGAATGCGTGGAGGAGCGGATCGGTTTCCGCCGCATCCGTCTGGTGATGAACGAGGGGGCCTGGAGCGAACCCGCCGGCTTTCCCAAAACCCGGAGCGCCGCCCCCGCGCAGGTCGAGCTGAACGGCCGCCGCATCTTCGCCAAGGGCTCCAACTGGGTCTGCCCCGAACTGTTCCCCGGCACGGTCGATGCGGCCCGTTACGAAACGCTGATCGGAATTGCCGCGGAGACCCATTTCAACATGCTGCGTTCGTGGGGCGGCGGCATTGTCAATAAGGACGCCTTCTTCGAGTGCTGCGACCGCCGGGGAATAATGGTCTGGCAGGAATTTCCGCTGTCGTGCAACTGCTATCCCGACGACCCGGAGTACCTCGCCGTACTGGAACGGGAGGCCGCGGCGATCATCCGAAGGCTGCGCCGACACCCCTCGCTGGCGGTCTGGTGCGGAGGCAACGAATTGTTCAACAACTGGTCGGGAATGACCGACCAGTCGCTCCCGCTGCGGCTGCTGAACGCGCTGTGTTACCGGCTCTCCCCCGAAATCCCGTTCAACGCCACGTCGCCCCTCAACGGCATGGCTCACGGCCACTACCTGTTCCGCTGGCAGGGAAAGGACGTTTTCCGCATGATGAACGGCAGCCGCTTCACGGCCTACACCGAATTCGGCATTCCGGGTATCTCGCCGCGGGAGGTTCTCGAAGGGATCATTCCCGCCGAAGAGCTTTTCCCGCCGCGTCCCGGCACGGCCTGGGAGGAACATCACGCCTTCGGAGCCTGGGACGGCGATCCCTCGACATGGCTCGGACTGCCCACGCTCGCCCGCTATTTTCCGCCGGCCGAAACGCTCGACGAACTGATCGCCCAAAGTTCCCTGTTGCAGGGCGAAGGCTACAAGGCCGTATTCGAGGAGGCGCGCCGCCAGAAACCCTACTGCTCCATGGCACTCAACTGGTGTTTCGACGAGCCGTGGCCCGCAGCGGCCAACAATTCGCTGGTAGCCTATCCCGCGGTGCTCAAACCGGCGATCGCCGAAGTCCGCCGGGCCTGCCGGCCGCTCTGCGCCAGCGCCCGTTTCGCCCGCTTCGACTGGAAGGAAGGCGAGACGTTCGAAGCCGAGGTCTGGATACTCAACGACGTTTTCGCCCGGACGGGACCCTTCGTCGTCACCGTAACCCTCCGTGCGGGCCGTGCGGAGGAACGCATCCTGCGCTGGGAAAGCCCCTCCGTCGAACCGAACCGCAATACGGCGGGACCGACGGCCCGGTTCCGGCTTCCCGCATGGGACACCGACCGCTTCGGAGTGGAGCTGAGCGTGGAGGGACACCCGGAGATGAACGCATGCTACACGCTGATGTACCGCCGTTCTCCCCGCAAGAGACGCTGTACGTCCATGAACGTAACCGAATGAACGCATGAAACGACCGATCTTCCTGCTGCTGGCGCTCGGACTGTCGCTGTCGGGGAACGGGCGGGTGCGCCTCCCTTCGCTCGTCGGCAGCGGCATGGTGCTCCAGCGCAACAGCGACGCCCGCATCTGGGGCCGGGCGGAGCCGGGCCGGAGAGTGACCGTCACCCCTTCGTGGGGCGCGGAGCCGGCTGCGGTCCGGGCCGACGGATCGGGCCGGTGGAGCGTCCGGATCGAAACTCCCGACGCGGGAGGCCCCCATACGCTGACCATCGACGACGGCGATCCCCTCGTGCTCGACGACATTCTGATCGGAGAGGTCTGGCTCTGCTCCGGGCAGTCGAATATGGAGATGCCCCTGCGGGGATTCGACTCCCAGCCGGTGAACGGATCTCTCGAAACGGCCATGCTGGCCGGGGAGCATCCCGAAATCCGGCTGTTCCGCGTCTCCCGGGCCGTCTCGCACGAACCGCAGGAGGACTGCACCGGAACATGGCAGGTCTCCTCGATGCGTTCGGCTTCGGGGTTCAGTGCCGTGGGGTATCATTTCGGCCTTTGCCTCGCCCGGGCGCTCGGCATTCCGATCGGCCTGATCGAAAGCGACTGGGGAGCCACGCGCATCGAAGCCTGGATGAGCCGGGAGGCCGCCCGGAACGTACGGCACGACATTCTCGCCACCGATGCGGAACACGATCCCCAGAACCGCACGGGAGCGTTGTACAACGCCATGATCCGGCCGCTCACGCCCTACACGCTCCGGGGATTCGTCTGGTATCAGGGCGAATCGAACAAAGGCTGCCATGCGGACTATGCCCGGAACATGGCGGCGATGGTCGCCGAATGGCGCGACGCATGGGGCGGAGGCGAACGGATGCCCTTCTACTACGTGCAGCTCGCCCCCTTCGACTACGACATTCCGATGCACCGTTTCCGGGGCGAGCGGAACCCCGTACTGCTGCCGCTGCTGGTAGAGGCCCAGCTTCGGGCGCTCGAACTCATTCCCAATGCCGACATGGCGGTGAACACCGACCTGGGCGACGCCCGTGAAATCCACCCGCCCGGCAAACGGATCGTCGGACAAAGACTGGCGCTGCTGGCGCTCGCGGGGACATACGGATTGTCGGGCATCGACTCGCGGGGACCGCAATTCGAAAGCGTTTCGTTCGGAGAGGGACGGGCCGTGGTGACCTTCCGCAGCGAATCGACCCTGCATCCCGTGGACGTTCCGCTCGAAGGATTCGAAATCGCCGGATCCGACCGCGTATTCCATCCGGCCGAAGCGCGGGTGCTGCACCGCGGATACGACTTCAGCCGGCAGGTCGAAGTCCGCTCCGACGCCGTGCGGGAACCCGTCGCCGTCCGTTACGCGTTCCGCAATGTCGTCGGCGACGTCAATCTCACGAACACCGCCGGGCTTCCCGCATTCCCGTTCCGTACGGACGACTGGGACGATGCGGTTCCGGCCCGAATTTCCGAAAAGACATGCACACCCCGATAAAACTGCGCGAAAAGATCGGCTACGGCCTCGGAGACGCCGCGTCGTCGATGTTCTGGAAACTATTCGGCTCCTACCTGCTCTTTTTCTACACCGACGTCTTCGGTCTTCCGGCCGCCGCCGCGGGCACGATGTTTCTCGTCACGCGGCTGTGGGACTCGTTCGTCGATCCCGTCGTCGGCGTACTGGCCGACCGCACGCGCAGCCGCCGGGGAAAATTCCGCCCCTACCTGCTCCGGTTCGCCGTACCGTTCGGCATCGCCGGCATACTCACCTTCACCACGCCCGGATTCGGTCCGACGGGCAAACTCGTCTATGCCTACGTCTCCTACGGCGCGATGATGATGGTCTATTCGGCGGTCAATGTTCCGTACGCCTCGCTGCTGGGAGTGATTTCGGACAACCCCCGGACCCGCACGGAACTCTCCTCCTACCGGATGCTCTTCGCCTTCGGCGGCAGCCTGCTGGCCCTTCTGCTCATCGAACCGCTCGTCGGCTGGTTCAGCCGCGGAAGCACGCCCCAGACGGGTTGGCAGGCCGCCGTCGCAACCCTGGCGGTCGTCGCAACGGCCTTCCTTTTCTGCACCTACGCCTGGACGCGCGAACGCGTGCGTCCGGTCCGCACGGAGCGTACGCCGCTCCGCGACGACCTGAAAGACCTGATGCGGAACCGCCCGTGGTGGATACTGCTGGGAGCCGGCATCGCGGCCCTGATTTTCAATTCGATACGCGACGGAGCAGCCGTCTATTACTTCAAGTACTACGTACAGACCGAACAGACCTTCGGCCCGGACGGAACGGCCATTTCGCTCACGACGCTCTTCCTGGTGCTGGGACAGGCGGCCAACATCGCCGGCATCCTGCTCGTCACTCCCGTTTCGAACCGCGTCGGCAAGAAAAACGCCTATCTCGGAGCGATGGCGGCGGCCACCGTGCTGAGCCTGGCCTTCTGGCTGCCGGGCAGCGGAGACGTCTGGGCCATGATGCTTCTCCAGGTTCTGATCAGCATGTGCGCGGGGAGTATTTTCCCGCTGCTCTGGTCGATGTACGCCGACATTGCGGACTATTCGGAACTGCGGACCGGACGCCGGGCCACGGGGCTGATCTTCTCCTCGTCGTCCATGTCGCAGAAATTCGGCTGGACGCTCGGAGGCGCCCTCACGGGCTGGCTGCTGGGACACTACGGATTCGAGGCCAATGCGATGCAGGAAGCCGCCGTACAGAACGGCATCCGGGCGATGATGAGCCTGCTCCCGGCAGCCGGAACCGTTCTGTCGGTGCTCTTCATCGCCTGCTACCCGCTGGGCGAGAGACGGGTGGCCGAAATCGGACGGAAACTCGCCGAACTCCGCGCCCGTTCCGGCGGAGGCGGAGAGTGACTTTTCAGAATACCGATTCCGTTCCGCCGGGCGGAATCCGCCGATTCCGGGCGATTTTCTTCGGTATTTCCCGAATAATTCGTAAACTTGCCGGAAAGAAACCGTACGCCGGGCGGAACCGCAGCGACAGCACGGTTCCGCCGCCGGCCCCGGCAAAGCCTCAACCGAATTATCGCGCCATGCACAAACCGTTCGACACACTCGGCCGCCTCTCGCTCTGCGCGGCAGGGCTCGCCCCCGCGGCGGCAGCCGGCCAACAGCCGGCCGCACCGCCCAACGTCATCATCATCTACGCCGACGACCTCGGATTCGGCGACCTCTCCTGCAACGGCTCCCGGACCATCGCCACGCCGAATGCGGACCGGGCCGCACGCGAAGGCGTCCGGTTCACGAACGTCCACACCGTAGCATCGACCAGCACGCCGGCGCGCTACGGCCTGCTCACGGGACAGTACCCGTGGCGGAAACCGGGTACGGGAATCGCCGCGGGCGACGCCGGCATGATCATCTCTCCGGAGCAATATACGCTGGCCGACCTGTTCAAATCCGCGGGCTACGTCACCGGCGCCGTCGGCAAATGGCACCTCGGCCTGGGAGAGACGGCCCGGCAGCAGTGGAACGGTGAAATCGCTCCGGGACTGCGGGACATCGGGTTCGACTACTCCTTCATCATGGCCGCCACGGGCGACCGCGTCCCGTGCGTTTACATCGAGAACCAGCGGGTCGTAAACCTCGACCCAGAAGACCCGATCGCCGTGAGCTATGAAAAACCCTTCCCGGGAGAGCCGACCGGACGCGACAACCCCGAGTTGCTGCGGATGACCCCCTCCCACGGACACGACCAGGCCATCGTCCACGGCATTCCGCGCATCGGCTACATGAAGGGCGGAAAAAGCGCCCTGTGGCGCGACGAGGAGATCGCGGACCGGATAACCGAAAAGGCCCTGGGGTTCATCGCCGACAACCGCGGCCGGCCGTTCTTCCTCTACCTGGGGACCAACGACATCCATGTTCCGCGCGTTCCGCACGAACGCTTCGCGGGCCGGAGCGGCATGGGGCCCCGCGGCGACGCCGTCCTTTCGTTCGACCATACGGTGGGAAAAGTGCTCGATGCGCTCGACTCGCTCGGCCTCGCGGACAATACGCTGCTCATAATCAGCAGCGACAACGGTCCGGTCGTGGACGACGGCTACAACGACCGGGCGGCCGAACTGCTGGGCGACCACAGGCCGTGGGGCGATTTCCGGGGCGGCAAGTACAGCGCCTTCGAGGCAGGCACGCGCGTCCCGTTCATCGTCCGCTGGCCCGGACACGTCGCCGCGAACCGCATTTCAGACGCCCTGCTGAGCCATATCGACCTCTACGCCTCGCTGGCCGCGCTCTGCGGAGCCGCGCTGCCCGAAGGGGCCGCACCCGACAGCCGGAACCACCTCGGGACACTCCTCGGAACCGACTCCGAAGGGGCGGAATACGTCGTCGGCATCAACCTCTCGCAAACGCTCTCGGTCATCTCCGACGGCTGGAAATACATCGCCCCGAGCAACGCCCCGGCCCGGAACGAAGCGACCGACACCGAAATGGGAAACGATCCTGCGGAACAGCTCTACGACCTGCGGAACGACCCCGGCGAACGCCGGAACGTCGCCGCCGGAAACCCCGGGGAGGTCGCCCGGCTCAAGGCCCTGCTCGACCGCATCAAGACCCGGCCGCCCCGCTCCGGGAGGTGATCCCTCCGCCCTCTTTCCCGCCTTCGGCGGTACGATACGACACGGGCGGCGGATTCCCGTGAAGGAATCCGCCGCCCGTCATCCGGCACGGCTTTCGGCCTGCTACAACTCGAGTTTGCAGGGCGAATACATCAGAATACCCTGCAAGCGCGTGGCCTCGCGGACGGCTCCGTACTCCTTCATCACCGTCTCCAGCTCGGAGCGGGTGAAGGCCTCGCGGATGCTCACGTTCATCGCCGAGAGGAAGGCGGCGAGGCCCGTAGGCTCCTCGCGGACCTCGACGACGCGGAAATCGTCGCCCATCCCCGCCTTGTCCACGGCCATCGCAATGGCCGTCTTCAGACCGCCGTAGGTGTCGATGAGTCCGATCTCCAGCGCATCCTCGCCCGACCACACGCGGCCGCCGGCGATCTCGAGCACCCGTTCGACGGGCAGGTTGCGCCCCGCGGCCACATGCTCCGTGAAGGTCTCGTACACCTTGTCCACGCCGCGCATGATCGAAGCCCGCTCGACGGGCGTCAGCGCCGATACGGACCCCATGCCGGCCGAAGCGTTGCTCTTCACGCCGTCGAGCGTGACGCCCAGCTTGTTCTTCAGCGCGTCGATCGGATTTATGAACATGCCGAAAACCCCGATCGAACCGGTCAGCGTCGTGCGGTCGGCCACGATCACGTCGGCCGGACAGGAAATGTAGTATCCGCCGCTGGCGGCATAGGAACCCATCGACACGACGACCGGTTTTTCGGCCTTCAGCAGTTCCATCTCGCGCCAGATCACATCCGACGCCAGCGCGCTGCCGCCGGGGGAATTGACGCGCAGCACCACGGCCTTCACCTTCTTGTCCTCGCGCACACCGGCCAGCTTCGCCGCCAGCGTATTGCCGTAAATCTCCTCGCCGTAGCCCTCGCCGTCCACGATCTGTCCGTCGGCATAGACGACGGCCACCCGGTCGGCTCCGAGGTTGTCCAGATCGGGCCCGACCATCGAAGCGTAGTCGCCCAGCGACACGAACTCGTAGTTGCCCTCCCCGTCGTCGGCCACGCCCAGCTCGGCGAAGACCTCCTTCATCTGGTCCTCGTAGATCAGTCCGTCCACGAAGCCGTGTTCGAGCGCGTCTTCGGGCAGCGTCACCTGCAACCTGTCGGTGATCTCGCGCATCGCCGCGGAGTCGATGCCGCGGGCCGCGGCCACCGTGCCCGAAATCGTACCCCAGACGGAATTGACCAGCTCCTGCATCTGTTCGCGGTTCTCGTCCGACATTCTGTCGAGAAGGTAGGGTTCCACGGCGCTCTTGTACCTGCACACCGTGGGACGGAACACCTCGGCCTTCAGGTCGAGCTTGTCGAACAGCCCCTTGTAGAACATCAGGTTCATCGAAAGTCCCGACCAGTCCATGCCGCCTTCGGGCTGCATGTAGATCCTGTCGGCCACCGAGGCGAGGTAGTACTGCCCCTGCGAATAGACCTCGTTGTAAGCGACGATGAACTTGCCCGTCTGCCCGAATTCCTCCAGCGCTTCGCGCAGCTCCTCCAGCAGGGCCGTTCCGGCCACGCCGCCCCCGCCGTTCATACGCAGGTAGATGCCCTTGATCCGGTCGTCGGACGCAGCGGCTTCGATCGCCCGCAACGCCTGCAACAGCGGCAACTGCCGCATCCGTTGCAGCGACACGAGGTTCAGCCCCGCCAGCGGATCGGACGAAGGGGAGTCGGTGATGATCTCCGAAAAGTCGATCCTGAGGATCGACTCGGGGCTGACCGCGACGCTCTTCTCCATCGACCCGGCAATGCCCATCAATACGAAAATCCAGATGAAAAAGACCAGAAACGTTCCCACGACGAAGGCGAGAAGCCCGGCCAGAAAGGTTTTGATGAAATTCATAGTGGCTTCTTATTATGCGGATACAAATTTTTCTCTTCGGCAAATATAACGATATTTTATGAAAAACAAATAAAATTTATCGTTTTTCGATAAAATAATCTGTCGTTATGTATTTATTCTCTAAAATATGCGTTATCTTTGTCCGGAACAGACACGCAAAGTACGATGAACAAAGGGATAAACAGGATCGCCGCGGCGGTCGGTGCGCTGGCGATCGGGCTCTCCTGCACGGGCGGCGCGACGACGGACTACCCGCTGCTTCCCTTTCCCCGGCAGGAGACGCCGGTGCGTCTCGACGACCTGTTCCGGGGCGTGGAGATCACGCCGCTGGAGACCACCGAAGCGAGCCTGTTGTCCTACCCCGAACTGCTGAAAACCTGCCGGGACACCCTGTTCGTATTCGACCGAAGCAACTCCTCGCTCCTGCTGTTCGCCCCGGACGGGAGGTTCATCCGACGGATCGGACGGATCGGGCGCGGCCCCGGAGAGTATCTTCGCGCACGCGATTTTCTGATCGACCCCGACGGGCGAACCGTCTCGCTGCTCAATCCCATAGGGGAGATCATCACCTACGGATTCGACGGCGGTTTCATCCGGCGGGAACGACTGCCCGAACCTCCCGCCAACTACCAGCACTTCGAGCGGCTCGATGCGAAGAGCCTCGTCACCTGGTCGTCCGAGCATCGAGCCCAGGAGGGAGGCGTCCGGATCTGGACCCGCGAGGGTTTCGCGCTGCGAAACCACTTTTTCCCCGCGTCGGCAGCCTGGTCGTCGCTTAGAAACGGCCCCGTATTCAACCGATACCGCGATACGGTCTATTACCACGAATCGCTGGACAATCGCGTCTATGCGATCTCGTCCGACGGCGTGCGCACCGCCTACGCATGGGATACGGAGCCGCCGATCGAACCCGGACAGCTGACGCTCCCGGAGAACGAAATCCCGGCGGCAGGTGCACGCCACCTCGAAGAGTACACGACCGGGAAGATTCCCTTCTTCTTCGGCAGGCAGCTGCAATCGGGGCGATACTACTACGCGGCGCTCTTCTCCGGATACCCGCAGCCGCGGCAGACGACACTCTTCCACGACCGGAAAACGGGCCGGAGTTTCCGTTTCCACCGTACCGAAGAGGGTCTGCCCGTCGGACTGTACGCCCTGTCGGACGGCTGCGCCCTCGGATTGATCCCCTACGAGGAGCGCGAAGCCTTCGCAAAGGCGCTTCCGCCCCGGGAAGCCGAACGTCTCCTGCGGATGCGGGAGGACGACAATCCGGTCCTGGTCAAATACCTGTTCTGAAACGTCACAACGCAAAAACGCATACATGCAATGATGGAAGAGAAGATAAAGCAGGTGCTCTCGACGGTCGTCCACCCCGAAACAGGGAAAGACATCGTGGCGAGCGGATTCATCGAACATACGGCGGCGGCCGACGGCAAGGTGACCGTCGTGCTGCGCTTCGCCAAGACGCGCGACCCGTTCGCCGTGAAGATCAAGAACCAGGCCGAGGAGCAGCTCCGCGCGGCATTTCCCGGCAGCGACGTGCTGGTGGTCGTCAAGGAGGGCGGCGCCGCGCCGCGTCCCGAGCCGAAACTCAACACCTCGACGGGCGGCATCGCCCATGTGATCGCCGTGGCCTCGGGCAAAGGGGGCGTGGGCAAATCGACCGTCACGGCCAACCTGGCCGTCGCCCTGCGGAACATGGGGTTCCGCGTCGGCATCCTCGACGCCGACATCTACGGACCCTCGCAGCCCAAAATGTTCGGCGTGGAGGGCTACATGCCCGAAGCCGTGCAGGAGGAGGGCACGGACCGCATCCTTCCGGCCGAGGCGATGGACATCAGGCTCATGTCGATCGGCTTCTTCATCAAGCCCACCGACGCGCTGCTGTGGCGCGGCGCGATGGCCGTGAGCGCCCTCAAGCAGATGATCCACCAGACGCGCTGGGGCACGCTGGACTTCCTGCTGGCGGACCTGCCTCCCGGCACGGGCGACGTGCACCTGTCGATCATCGGCGAGCTGAAGATCGACGCCGCGGTGATCGTCTCCACGCCCCAGCAGGTAGCCGTGGCCGACGTCGCGCGGGGCGTGGAAATGTTCCGCAACGAGAACGTCCGGATCCCGGTGGCGGGCATCGTGGAGAACATGGCGTGGTTCACCCCCGCCGAACTGCCCGAAAACCGCTACTACCTCTTCGGCCGCGGCGGAGCCCGCGAGTACGCCGAACGGAACGGCGTGGACTTCCTGGGCGAAATACCCATCGTGCAGTCGATCATGGAGGGAAGCGACGCGGGACTTCCGGCCGCCGCGACGCATCCGCTGGTCGAGGAACGCTACCGCGAAATCGCCCGCCGCATTGTCGAAAAGGTGATGAAAGCGGGTTGATAAGGTGTGGGAAACCCTGTTGAAAACCGACGATAAAAAATGAAAACTCCCGGGTCCGCAGATTTGCATATCCCGCTCCGAAGCGGATATATACGGATTCCGGAAGAAACCAAAAAAAGTTTTCGCAAGTTATTCCCCCGTCCGCAGGCCCCGAACCGGAACAGAATGTTCAAAAAGACTGGCTGTCTAAATGTGGACAACTCTTTTCAACAATTGTGGATTTTTTTGCTACATTTGTGATTATTAAAGGTTTAATTCCGTAAGAAGAAAAAAGTAGGACGATGGATTGTTGATAGACGAATAACAGTCCGGGTTATGAACAGTATCAACAGCTATTTCTATTATTCTTCTTTATTGAATTTAATTTAATAAAAAGAAAAAATAAAAGATGAACGTGGAAAACCCCTCCGCCCTCGCCCGCCGCATCGGGGAACTCAAGCGCGAGAAGAACGCCGTGATTCTGGCGCACTACTACACCGCGCCCGAGGTGCAGGCCGTGGCCGACTTCCTGGGCGACTCGCTGGCGCTCTCCGTCGAGGCGCAGTCGGTCGAAGCCGACGTGATCCTCTTCGCGGGGGTGCACTTCATGGCCGAGACGGCCAAGGTGCTCTGCCCTGACAAGAAGGTGCTGATCCCCTGCCCCGAGGCGGGCTGTTCGCTGGCCGATTCGTGCGATGCCGGAGCCTTCGCCGCCTTCCGGGCGCAGCATCCGGATCATACGGTGGTGTCCTACGTCAATACGACCGTGGAGGTCAAGGCGCTGACCGACATCTGCTGCACGTCGTCCAACGCGCTGAAGGTCGTGGAGTCGATCCCCGCCGACCGTCCGGTCATCTTCGCTCCGGACCGCAACCTGGGCTCCTACATCCGGAAGCTCACCGGGCGGGAAAACATGCTCCTCTGGGACGGGGCGTGCCACGTGCACGAGGAGTTCTCGCTCGAAAAGCTGCTCGCGCTCAAGCGCGAACACCCCGCGGCGAAGGTCGTGGCGCATCCCGAATGCCGGGCCTACATCGTCGCCGTGGCCGACTACGTGGGTTCCACGGCGGGAATCCTCTCCTACTGCGGACAGAGCGACGCGCAGGAGTTCATCGTCGTGACCGAGGCGGGAATCCTCGCGGAGATGCGCCGCCGCCATCCGGAGAAGCGCTTCATCCCGGCGCCTCCCGACGACGAGACGTGCGGCTGCAACAACTGCCGCTACATGAAGATGGTGACGCTGGAGAACATCGCTGCGGCGCTCGAGACGCTCTCGCCCGAGATCGTGCTCGACGAGCGGATCCGCCGCCTCGCCGAGCGGTCCATACGGAATATGATCAACATTAAATAAACGTTTATGAAGAAAATCTTTTTATTGTGCGCGGCGGCCTGCGTGTCGCTTACGGCCGTGGCCGACGAGGGCATGTGGATGCTCCCGTACCTCCAGAAAATGAATATCAAGAACATGAAGGCCCGCGGCTGCAAACTCTCCGCCGAGGAGATTTACAGCATCGACCGCTCCTCGCTCAAGGATGCCATCGTCATCTTCGGCAACGGCTGCACGGGCGAGATCGTCTCGCCCGAGGGGCTGCTCTTCACGAACCACCACTGCGGCTACGGGTCGATCCAGCAGCTCTCGTCCGTCGAGCACGACTACCTCAAGAACGGCTTCTGGGCCATGTCGAACGCCGAGGAGCTGCCCGTTCCGGGGCTCGAGGTGCGCTTCATCCGCAAGATCAGCGACGTGACTCCCGAAATCGTGGGCAACGTGCCCTCGATCGCCGGACAGGAGGAGTACCGGAAGATCACTTCCGAGAATATCGAGGCGCTGACCGAGAAACTCCGCAGTGAGAATCCCGGCATGGAGGTTTCGGTGGAGTCGTTCTTCGGCGGCAACCAGTACTTCGCCTTCGTCAAGGAGGTCTATACCGACGTCCGGCTGGTGGGCGCTCCCCCCTCGTCGATCGGCAACTTCGGCGGCGATACCGACAACTGGATGTGGCCCCGTCATACGGGCGACTTCTCGGTTTTCCGCGTCTATGCGGGGCCGGACAACCGTCCGGCGGCCTATGCGGCCGAAAACCGTCCGTATAGGGCCGAAAAGTTCCTCAAGGTGTCGCTCGACGGCGTCGAAGAGGAGGACTTCGCCATGGTGATGGGCTTCCCCGGCTCCACGGAGCGCTACATGACCTCGTACGAGATCGACAACATGCTCGGCGTGGAGAACCCGCAGCGCATCTTCATCCGCGGCGAGCGGCAGAGGATTCTCTGGGACGACATGATGGCCGATCCCGAAGTGCGCATCCAGTATGCCGCGAAATACCGCACCTCGTCGAATTACTGGAAGAACTCGATCGGCATGTCGCGCGGCATCGAGAAACTCGACGTGAAGGCCCGCAAGGAGGCTCAGGAGGCGTCGTTCCAGGCCTGGGCCGAGAAGAACACGCTGCCCGAGGAGGGGTATATCGACGCGCTGCCGAAAATCAAGCTCGCCGTGGAGCGCATGTCGGCTCCCGACGCCGGACGGCAGTACCTCTCGGAGGCGTTTCTGCGCGGCATCGAGCTGCTGACGCCGGCGCGTTCGTTCGTCGATGCGGAGACGATGGAGCCCAAGTCCGAGATCAGGAAAGTCGCCGAGGCCAAGGAGGCGATGAGCGAATGGTACAAGGACTTCAGCCCCTCGACCGACCGCAAGGTGGCCAAGCGGATGATGGCCATCGCCCGCGAGAACATGAAGGAGCTGCCGTCGTTCTACGGTGAGATCGTGGACAAACGGTTCGGCGGCGACATCGACGCCTATGTGGACTACCTCTACGACAATTCGGTTTTCGCCTCCGAGGAGAAAGTGATGGCCCTGCTGGAGGACTATGCGCCCGAAAAGGTGGCTTCGGATCCTGCGGTGGAGCTGGCCGGATCGGTCATGGAGAAGTATAAGGAGCTGACCGAGGCGCGCAAGGATGCCGCGCAGCTCTATGCCGAGGGCCACCGCAAGTACATCGCCGGCCTCATGTTGCAGAACCCCTCGAAAGCGTGGGCTTCGGACGCCAACTTCACGATCCGTCTGACCTACGGCCGCGTGCTGCCCTACGAGCCGGCCGACGGCATCGAGTACAACTACTATACGACGCTCAAGGGCGTGATGGAGAAGGAGAACCCCGAAAATCCCGAGGAGTTCACCGTACCCGGAAAACTCAAGGAGCTGTATGCCGCGGGCGACTTCGGCCGCTATGCCAACGCGAAGGGCGAAATGCCCGTGGCGTTCCTCGCCGACCTCGACATTACGGGCGGAAACTCCGGTTCGCCGGTGCTCGATGCCCGCGGCGCGCTGATCGGCCTGGCTTTCGACGGCAACTGGGAGGCGATGTCGGGCGACGTGGCCTTCGAACCCGAGTTGCAGCGCATGATCGCCGTGGATGTCCGCTACGTGCTCTTCATCATCGACAAGTTCGCCGGAGCGGGCTGGCTGCTCGACGAGATGCAGTTCGAATAGCACTCCCCTGCCGGACGTCTCCGGAGCGTCCGTTACTCCGTTTTTCACCCCCGCCGCGATGCCTTCGCGGCGGGGGTGAAAACGTTTTGTCCCGCCCTCCGGGAGACGGTTCCCGCACGGCGGATTTACATACTTTCGGAAAAACTCGCCTTTTCCTTCACGGATATGTCAAAAATTAGTAATTTTGACAGAAATTAGTAAGATCGTATCCTCATTCATCTATGGCAAAAGAGTTCAAACGCTACCTTGTGACTTCGGCGCTCCCCTATGCCAACGGCCCCGTGCATATCGGCCACCTGGCGGGAGTTTACATACCTTCGGACATCTACACCCGTTACCTGCGGCTCAGGGGCTGCGACGTGCTGTCGGTCTGCGGATCGGACGAGCACGGCGTGCCCATCACCATCAAGGCCCGCAAGGAGGGCGTCACGCCGCAGCAGATCGTGGACCGTTACCACAGTCTCATCAAGCGGTCGTTCGAGGGGCTGGGCATGTCGTTCGACATCTATTCGCGCACTTCGTCGAAGACCCATGCCGAGACCGCCTCGGCCTTTTTCCGGAAGCTCTACGACGAGGGCAAGTTCATCGAGCGGACCTCGATGCAGTACTATGACGAGGAGGCGCAGACGTTCCTCGCCGACCGTTACATCGTCGGTACGTGTCCCCGATGCGGCAACGACCGCGCCTACGGCGACCAGTGCGAGAAGTGCGGTTCGACGCTCTCGCCCGACGAGCTGATCGACCCCCGCAGCGCCGTGTCGGGATCGGTTCCCGTGAAGCGCGAGACGAAGCACTGGTACCTGCCGCTGGACCGTTACGAGGAGTTCCTCCGCCAATGGATTCTGGAGGGCCACAAGGAGTGGAAAACGAACGTTTACGGGCAGTGCAAGAGCTGGCTCGACGGCGGCCTGCAACCGCGTGCCGTGAGCCGCGACCTGGACTGGGGTATTCCCGTGCCCGTGGAGGGAGCCGAAGGAAAGGTGCTCTACGTCTGGTTCGACGCCCCGATCGGCTATATCTCCGCCACGAAGGACCTCACGCCCGACTGGGAGAAGTACTGGAAGTCGGAGGATACGAAGATGGTGCACTTCATCGGCAAGGACAACATCGTGTTCCACTGCATCGTCTTTCCCTCGATGCTCAAGGCGCACGGCGGCTATATCCTGCCCGAAAACGTTCCGGCGAACGAGTTCCTGAACCTCGAAGGGGACAAGATCTCGACCTCGCGCAACTGGGCCGTCTGGCTGCACGAGTACCTCGAGGAGTTCCCCGGGAAGGAGGACGTGCTGCGTTACGTGCTGTGCGCCAATGCTCCCGAGACGAAGGACAACGACTTCACGTGGAAGGATTTCCAGGCCCGCAACAACAACGAGCTGGTCGCCGTGCTGGGCAATTTCGTGAACCGTGCGCTGGTGCTCACCAGGAAGTATTGCGGCGGCCGGGTTCCGGCCTGCGGCGAGCTGACCGGATACGACCGGCAGACGATCGCCGAGGTGGCGGCGGTGAAGGGTTCGCTCGAGGGCAATATCGAGAATTACCGCTTCCGCGAGGCGCTGAAGGACGCCATGAACATCGCGCGTATCGGCAACAAATACCTGGCCGACACCGAGCCGTGGAAAGTCGTCAAGAGCGATCCGGCGCGTGTGGAGACGATTCTCAACGTCGCTTTGCAGATTACGGCCAATACGGCCATCGCCATCGAGCCGTTCATGCCCTTCTCGGCGGCGAAGATTCTCCGGATGCTCGCCGTCGGAAAGTTCGGCTGGGAGCGGCTCGGCGCCACGGACCTCATCCCTGCGGGACACGAGATCGGTGAGCCGGAGCTGCTGTTCGAGAAGATCGAGGACGACGTGATTCAGAAACAGCTCGACAAGCTGGCCGCCACGAAAGCGGCCAATCAGGCGGCTGAATCTATGCAAAATATTGAAAGTCAAAAAGATACGATTCAATTTGACGATTTTCAGAAAATGGATATCCGCGTCTCGACGATCCTCGCTGCCGAGAAGGTGGCCAAGACCAAGAAACTGCTGAAACTGACGGTGGACACGGGACTGGACCGCCGGGTGATCGTTTCGGGAATCGCCGAACACTTCACACCCGAGGAGCTTGTCGGCAGGCAGGTCCTCGTGCTGGTGAATCTAGCTCCGCGCGAACTGAAGGGAATCGTGTCGAACGGCATGATTCTCATGGCCGAAGACGCTTCGGGAAAACTGCGGCTGTTGCAGCCCGGCGAGAAGACGAACAACGGAGCTACGGTCGGATAACGGATGTTTCCGGTTTTCCGGCTTTCCGGCGGCGGATGCGGCGGAAATACGTCGTTTTCGGAATGAAATTTTCTTTATGGAAACGGATGGTAAAACCTTAAAACCTAAAAATATGGAAACTATCGAATGGGGCGCTTTGGGCTTCGATTACACCAAAACTGATGTCAATGCCCGTTACTCCTTCACCGGAGGAAAGTGGAGCGACATGGAGATCACGGCCGACGAGTATATCAGGATGCACATGTCGGCGTCGTGCCTGCATTACGGCATCGAGCTTTTCGAAGGATTGAAAGCCTTCCGGGGCGTGGACGGAAAGGTGCGTCTTTTCCGGGTCGAAGACAATGCGCGTCGTCTCCAGTCTTCCGCCAAGCGGCTCTGTCTGCCGGTTCCGACGGTGGAACTGGTGGTCGAAGCCTGCAAGGAGGTCGTCAGACGGAACGAGCGTTTCATTCCGCCCTACGGCACGGGAGCTTCGTTCTATCTGCGTCCCGTCATGTTCGGTACGACCGTAGGACTGGGTGTGAAACCGGCGAAGGATGCGCTGCTGATCGTTTACGGATCGCCCGTCGGGGCTTATTTCAAGACCGGAATCAAGCCGATCATGGTCGCCATCGACCGCGAACAGGACCGCGCTGCTCCACGTGGAACAGGTGATGTAAAGGTGGGCGGTAACTATGCGGCCAGTCTGATGTCGGGTGAAAAAGCGCATGATTTGGGGTATTCGAATGTCATGTATCTGGATGCGGCCGAGCATAAATATATCGAAGAGTGCGGCGCGGCCAACTTCTTCGGTATCAAGGACGGAAAGTATATCACGCCGAAATCTCCTTCCGTGCTGCCTTCCATTACGAACATGAGCCTTCGCCAAATCGCCCGGGATATGGGGCTTGAGGTCGAAGAGCGGCATATCCCGGTCGAGGAACTGAAAACTTTCGAAGAGTGCGGAGCCTGCGGAACAGCGGCTGTGATCTCCCCTATCGGTAAGATTTTCGATATGCAGACCGAAAAAGTTTATAATTACGGAACCGAAGTGGGCAAGATTTCGATGGAACTTTATACGCGTTTGCAGGATATTCAGTACGGCCGTGCCGAAGACAAACACGGTTGGTGCACGATCGTGCTTTGATCGGACTGTTATTTGTAAAGAAAAATAGGAGAACTAAAAAAGTTCTCCTATTTTTCTTTTAGGTGTTTTGGATAATCGGTGTAGTGTTCCACGTGGAACGCTTGCTACCCTGTCTTTGAAAATAAAATGCATCTTCCCTATTTTTCCTGGTTTACCGTCCGAATTTTACCAACAATACATTGACATCGGCCGGGGAGACACCCGGAATGCGCGATGCCTGTCCGATGGTAGCCGGCCGTATCCGGGTCAGTTTTTGACGGGCTTCGATGGTCAGCGAATTGAGCGAGTGGAAATCGAAATCCGACGGAATAGCGATATTTTCGAGACGGTGCAGCTTTTCCGCAATGAATTTTTCCCGCTCGATATATCCTTTGTATTTGATTTGAATTTCCGCCTCTTCGACGACTTCCGCATCCATTCCGTTCGATTCGATGAACTTTTTCAGTTTCGGCAATACCTTTTGCAGCGATTCGAACGTCACGTTGTTGCGCATCAGAATATCGTGCAGCTTCCTGCCCTGCGTCAGCGGGTCCGAACCGACCGTTTTCAGATAGCCGTTAATTTCGGCTGCTTTGACACTCTCCCCGCAGGCGAACGCTACAAGCGATTCTACGAGCGAATTTTTTTTGACGAAATGATCGTATCTTTTCCGGGAAATCAGGCCTATTTCATACCCCAGCGGAGTGAGCCGGATATCGGCATTGTCCTGCCGGAGCAGAATCCGGTATTCGGCACGCGAGGTGAACATGCGGTACGGTTCGTCCACTCCCTTTGTCACGAGGTCGTCGATCAGTACGCCGATATAGGCTTCGTCGCGTTTCAGCACGACCGGTTCCTTTCCCGCGAGGGCGCGGTGGGCGTTGATTCCCGCCATCAGTCCCTGAGCCGCCGCCTCTTCGTATCCCGTCGTACCGTTCACCTGTCCGGCGAAGTAGAGACCCCGGACGAGTTTCGTTTCGAGCGAGTGATGCAACTGCGTAGGCGGAAAATAGTCGTATTCGATGGCATATCCGGGACGGAAGATGTGCAAATCTTCGAATCCGGTGATTTTGTGCAGCGCCTCCCACTGCACCTCCCACGGCAGCGACGACGAAAATCCGTTCAGATAGTATTCGTTGGTCGATTCCCCTTCGGGTTCGAGAAAGAGCTGATGCTGCTCCTTGTCGGCGAAGGTCCGGAGCTTGTCTTCGATCGACGGGCAGTAGCGCGGTCCGATGCCGCGGATCGTGCCGTTGAAGAGCGGCGAACGGTCGAATCCGCTGCGCAGAATGGCGTGCACTTCGGGTGTCGTATAGACCAGAAAGCACGGTAGTTGATGTTTAACAGGTTGTGTATCAGGTGAAAACGAAAATTTCGACGGGTTCTCGTCACCGTATTGCGGTTCGAGGGCGTCGAAATTGATCGTACGGGCGTCGAGCCGTGCGGGCGTCCCGGTCTTCATGCGTCCCGTCTCGAATCCCAGCCTCCGCAGGCACTCCGTGATCCCGTGCGAAGCGGCATCCCCCGCCCTGCCCCCCTCGGCGTGCGAGGCGCCGCAGTGCATCATGCCCTCGAGGAACGTGCCGGCGGTCAGCACCGCGGCCCGGCACGAGAATTCGACGCCCATGCGGGTTCTGACCCCCCGGATGCGCGGGGTTTCGGCGGAGGTGTCGAAGAGCAGCTCCGTGGCGGCGTCCTGCCAGATGTAGAGGTGGCGGGTGTTCTCCAGCGTGCGGCGCCACTCCTCCGAAAAACGGGTTTTGTCGCACTGCGCCCGGGGGCTCCACATGGCCGCACCTTTCGAACGGTTGAGCATCCGGAACTGGACGGCCGTGAGGTCGGTGATGCGTCCCGTCTCTCCTCCCAAAGCATCTATCTCTCTGACTATCTGTCCTTTTGCTACTCCTCCGATCGCCGGGTTGCACGACATGGAGGCCATCTTGGTCATGTCCATCGTCAGCAGCAGCGTGCGCGAACCGAGCCGTGCGGCGGCCGAGGCGGCCTCGCAGCCGGCGTGTCCGCCGCCGATGACGATGATGTCGTAATCGAGAATCATCTGTTTTTCGTCTGAATGTAGGTTTTCGGATCCGTTTCCGTCTGTCCGTCCATTCCGGACGCGGGCGTCGGAGACCGGGCGCACGGTGCGTCGCGGCTTGGTCAGGATCCGGCCGGGAGTTTTTCGTCCCAAAATTTCAGGTATTTGTCCTCCTTGCGGTGCATCTGCCGGTTGGTGCGGGGCGTCTTGTCGCCCTGGCCGCAGAGGTGCAGCACGCCGTGGACGACTACCCTGCGCATTTCGCAGAGCCGCGTGGCGCCGTATCGGCGGGCGTTGTCGGCCACGGTCTCCACGTCGATGAAGATGTCGCCCGAGACGATGCGCGTTCCCCGCCGGTCGCTGTAATCGAAGGTGATGACATCGGTGAAGTAGTCGTGTCCGAGGTATCGGCGGTTCATCTCCAGCAGCCGTGCGGCCGAGCAGAAGATGTAGTTCACGTCGCCCAGCACATATCCTTCCGTTTCGGCCACTTCGCGCAGCCACCGGGCCGTCAGGCGCTTTTGCGGGAGCCTGTACGAGCAGTCGTCGGTATAGTAGCGTACAGCCATTCGTATCTGTTTTTTATGCGTTTTCTCCCTGTTCCGCGGGGGTCGGGAATACCCTCTCTTCTCCGCCGGGAACCGCCGTATGCGGATTCCGGATCGGCCCCGGATTCCGGCTGCGGGACGGAGACCGGGCAACCGTCGTCCCCGGCACGGGGTTCCGCAGGTGAAGGGCGGACGCTTTCCTGCCGCCGGTTGCGGCCCTGCGAGGCGTCCGTAAGGCCGCGGCGCGGTCCCGGGAATTGTCCCGCTTCCGCCTTTTCGTCTTTTCGGAAGTCCCGTCTTTCTGCCCTCCCGGAGGCTCGCCTTTCCGGCCTTTCCCAGAGACCGGGCCGCCCGAAGCGCCGCCCGCATTCCGCGTCCGGCAGTCGCAGACGCGGGGTCTTCGCGCCGCGGTCTGTCGCCGGGGGAGGTCTCCCCTACTTCTTGAAACAGTTCGCCGCGGACATCGTCTGCTTCGGATCGGGCGGATAGATGCCGAACACGAGGCGGTATTCGGTCTGCATCGTCTCGATGTCCACCGCCGAGCCGATGGTTCCCAAAGCCTCGTTTCTCGCCACTTTCTGGCCCTTCTCGACGCAGATCGTTCCCAGGTTGGCATAGGAGGTTATGTATTCGCCGTGCGCGACGAAAACGTCGTATTTTCCCGTAATGCGGTTGCGTTTGATTTCGACCACCTTGCCGTCGTAGATCGAGATCGCCCGCGCGCCCTTCGGCCCGGCCACCTCGGCCATGTTTCCCTTGTAGCGTTTCACGCGGCCTCCCTGCACCGGAAGGCGCAGTCCCGAGGTCTTCGACGAGAACGAGGCGCCCTCCTTGTTGCCTTTGGTGAGTTTGCGCAGTTCGCCGATGGCCGCGTCGAGCTGCTGTTCCTGCGCGATCTTGCGTTGCAGGGCCGCTTTCTCCTTCTTCGAGAGTCGGCTGACGCTGGCCCGGGCGTTGCGCGAATCGAGCTGCAGCCGTTCGCGCTGCGACGAGAGCCGCCGCGTCGCCGAATCGAGCGACAGCTTGCGGCGCCCCAGCTCCTCCTGTTCGGTCCGCACCTGTTCGGAGAGGCTCCGGATGTCGCGCAGCTTGCTTTCGCGCATCGACGCCACGGCGCGCAGGTTGGCGATCCGGCGGGCCGCGTCGGCGAAGTCGCGCGACGAGAAGATATAGGTCAGGTAGTTGTTGTGGCGGTAGTTGCGGTAGGCTTCGCGGACCATCGCGGCGTACTGTTCCCGGTTGCGTTCGAGCGCCGCCGAGAGTCCTCCCGCGACGCTGTCCTTGCGTGCGATCTCCTCGCGCAGCAGCGACGCCTCCTTCTCGGTGGCATCGAGCAACTGGGTCCGCGAGTCGATCTGGCGGGCCAGCCGGCGGATACGCTCCTCGGTGCTCGTGCGGCCCTGCCGGAGCTTCGAAATCTCCCGCTCCTCGGCGGCGATCCGTTTCTCGAGGGAGGCGATGATCCGCTTCTGCTCCCTGATCTGCGCGTCGTTCTGGGCCACGGCCCCGGAGACGGAGAGCGCGAGCAGGAGCGCCGCAAGGAGTTTTCGGATCGGGTTCATCGCTTTTTCGCTTCGGGTTCGGGGTTCGCCGCCTGCTGCATCCGCGGCTCGATCAGCTCGGCCGAATAGCCCTTTTCGAGCGCCTGCCGCCAATAGATTTCGGCCATGAACCGCTCGCCGAGGGCGTACAGAATGTCCCCGTAATGGGCCAGCAGGGCCGGCGAGCGCTGTCCGTCGAGCACCACGGCCCGCTGGAGGATTTTCTTGGCCTCGTCCGTGCGCCCCAGCTTGTAGAGCACCCAGGCGTAAGTGTCCAGATAGGTGGGGTTGTCGTCCTCGAGGGCCGTGACGCGGCTGGCCATCGAGAGCGCCCGCTCCAGATCCCGCCCCTCGATCGAGAGGAAGTAGGCGTAGTTGTTGAGCGCCATCGTGTTGTCCGGATCGTAGCGCAGGCTCCGGTCGTAGGCCTTGTAGCACTGTTTCATGTATTTGCGGAAGGCGGCGTCGGGTTCGGCGATTCCGAGGTCCATGCGTTCGTCCCAGTCCTCGCGCCCTTCGATGCCCTTCTGATGCCACGTGTCGCCTATCATGCCCCAGATGACGCTGCGCAGCGAGTCCGTCGCGGCGTAGTCGAGCGATTCGCGGTAGGCGTCGAGCGCCTTGTCGTACTGTTTCGAGTAGCTCATCACATGCCCTTTCGACATGTGGAAATCCACCCTGTCGGGAAAGAGCGCCAGCGCTGCGTGCACGTATTTGTCCACCGAGTCGGGGCGTTGCAGATAGCTTTCGATGTCGATCACCGTGCGGAAGAACTTCTCGGCGGGCGGCCGGTCCGCGAGGCGGAGCTTGTAGAGCGCCAGCGCCTGCTCCAGCTCGCCCGATGCGATCAGGTGCGAGGCATAGAGCTCCGTGACGCCCGGGTCGTCCGGGTAGCGGATGGCCAGCGTCGTGGCCAGGTCGTTGAGCTGGAAGTAGTATTCGCGGTAGAAGCGCGTGTCGGCGGTGAACTGTTCGAACCGCCGGATTTTCGTCTCGAGGGGCACTTTGTCCGAGAGGAAAATGCGGCGCGTGGCGGCCAGCAGCGCGCCGTAGTCCTGCCGTTCGGCGTGGAAGTCGGCCAGCATCATGAGCGTTTCGACGTTCGTCGAGTCGATGCGCAGGGCCTCGTCGAACTCGGCCCGGGCCAGTGAATCCTTCCGGTCGGCCCCGTAGAGGGTGGCCAGCACGGCGTGGAGGCGGGCTTCGTAGGGAGCCGCCTCGACCTCCCTGCGGGCCTCCTCGATGGCCCGCCCCACCTGGCCGGTGGCCAGGAGCAGCCGCCGTTTCATCTCGCCGAGCAGCGGGATGCGCCCGAAGCGCAGCTCGGCCGAATCGAGCGTGATGATGGCCTGCACGGGGGATTTCGTCTGTTCGTAGAGCGCCGCGAGGATGCGGTAGTTGTCCGGGTCTTTCGGGTTCTCGATCTGTAGCCGGCGGTAAACCTTCAGCGCCTCGTCGTAGCGGTCGGCGTAGATGAGCGCCTGCCCGTAGAACTGGTGGTACCACTTGTTCGCCGTGTCGAGCCGGTAGGCGCTGCGGGCCAGCTCCACGGCCTCGTCGGGCGAGGAGTACATGCCGTTGGCCGCCATCGCGTAATAGGCCGGGGCGAAGGAGGAGTCGCTGCGGATCGCCTCGGCGAAAAGCTCCCGGGCGCGTGCCGTGTCGCGCAGGATGGCGTTCTGCTTGATTCCTTCGGTGTAGAGCCACACGCTGCGCAGCGAGTCGGGGCATCCGGCCGCGCCGGGCGTGCCCTTCCCGGCGACGAACGCCGAGGTGAAGAGCGTGCAGAGGGCCGTTATCGCTGTCAGGCGTTTCATGCGGGCGGAAGGTTTCAGAGCGCTTCGTCGAACTGGCGGAGGAACCGTACGTCGTTCTCGAAATAGAGCCGCAGGTCCTTCACGCCGTACTTGAGCATGGCGATGCGTTCAATCCCCATGCCGAAGGCGAATCCGGAGTATTTCCCGGGGTCTATGTTGTTTGCCGTGAGCACGTTCGGGTCCACCATGCCGCAGCCCATGATCTCGAGCCAGCCCGTGCCCTTGCAGACGGCGCAGCCCTTGCCTCCGCAGAGGTTGCACGACACGTCCACCTCGGCCGACGGTTCGGTGAAGGGGAAGTACGAGGGGCGCATGCGGATGGCGGTCTGTTCGCCGAAGATCTCCTTGGCGAAGTATTCGAGCGACTGCTTCATGTCGGCGAAAGAAACCCCTTCGTCGATGTAGAGGCCCTCGATCTGATGGAAGATGCAGTGGGCGCGGTAGGAGATCGCCTCGTTGCGGAAGACGCGGCCCGGACAGATCACGCGGATCGGAGGCCGCTGGCGCTCCATCGTGCGCACCTGGATCGACGAGGTGTGCGTGCGCAGCAGGATGTCGGGGTCCTTTTCGATGAAGAACGTGTCCTGCATGTCGCGTGCGGGGTGCTCGGGCGGGAAGTTGAGCGCCGAGAAGACGTGCCAGTCGTCCTCGATTTCGGGTCCGTCGGCCACGGTGTAGCCCAGGCGCGAGAAGACCTCGACGATTTCGTTCCGGACGAGTGCGATCGGGTGGCGCGAGCCGAGGCGCTCGGCCGTGCCGGGGCGCGTCAGGTCGTCCGTGGCGGCCGGCCGGTCCGCCGCGGCGTTCTGCAACTCTTCGCGCAGGGCGTTTATCCGCTCCGTGGCCTCCTGCTTGAGGCGGTTGAGCTGCTGGCCCAGTTCGCGTTTGAGCTCGGGAGCCACCGTCTTGAACTCCTCCATCAATGCGTTCAGCTCGCCCTTTTTGCCGAGCACCCTGATCCGGAAATCCTCGATTTCGGCGGCCGCCTTGGGTTTGAACTCTTCGACTCGTCGGAGGAGTTCATTGATTTTGTCGATCATATTTTGCCGGTTTTTCTTTTTTTCCTACTTTTGGAGGAACGCTGTATAGTGTGCAAAGTTATAAAAAAATTGAGATATGTTGCGTAAAACGGTCGCTTTTGTCCTGTTTCTGCTCGCCGGGACGCTGCCCGCGCCGGGGCAGCGCGTCGGGGTCGTGATGAGCGGCGGCGGGGCGAAGGGGCTCTACCATATCGGCGTGCTGGAGGCGCTCGAGGAGTGCGGCGTGCCGATCGACTGCGTGGCCGGGACGTCGATGGGCTCGATCATCGCGGCCATGTATGCGGCGGGCTACTCCCCTGCGGAGATGCGTGCGATCGTCAGCTCGGGCGTGGTCAGGGAGTGGGTTTCGGGGCGCATCGACCCCAACCGCTACCTCGACTACTACCGGCAGGTGGGGAGCAACCCCTCGTTCCTGAGCCTGCGCATCGACGTCGAAGGCCCTGCGGGGAAACGGTTCCGCGTGCCGACGAACCTCGTCTCCTCCACGCAGATCGACATGGCGCTCACCGAGCTGTTCGCTCCGGCGACGGCCGCTGCCGACGGCGATTTCGACCGTCTGATGGTCCCCTTCCTCTGCGTGGCCAGCGACATGAACCACCGCCGTCCGGTGGTGCTGCGGCGGGGCGAGCTGAGCGAGGCGGTGCGCTCCTCGATGTCCATTCCCCTGGTGTTCAAGCCCGTGGAGGCGGATTCGATGCTGCTCTACGACGGCGGCATCTACGACAACTTCCCGTGGAAGCCGCTCGACGCGACGTTCGGTCCCGATTTCATCGTGGGATCGGTCTGCACCTCGGGCAACACCCCGCCCAGCGGCGACAGCAACATCATGGACCAGGCTTTCATGCTGGCCATGCAGGAGACCGACTACACGCTGCCCGAGGGGCGCAGCGTCACGATCCGCCGGGCCGTGGATGCCGGGATGCTCGACTTCGACCGGGCCGAGGCCATCATGGACTCGGGCTACGAGGACGCCATGGCCGCCATGCCCGAAATCCTGCGGCAGGTCGCCGCACGCCGCGGCGAGACCGATTACGCCGCGCGCCGCGCCGCCTTCCGCGGGAAGTGTCCCCCGCTGATTTTCAACGATTACCGGCTCGAGGGGCTGACGCGGACCCAGCGGGCCTATATCCGCGACTTCGTGCAGGTGGACCGCCGCACGCCGGGACGCCAGCGGCCGATGGGGTTCGCCGAGCTGCGCGACAACCTCTTCGAGGTGCTGGCCGGGGGCGAGTTCTCGATGGGATTCCCCCACGTGCGCTACGATTCGGTGCAGCGGCGCTACGCCTTCGAGGCGCATTTCTCCACGCGCCCCAACTTCCGGATCACCGTCGGCGGCAACATCTCCTCGACGGCCTTCAACCAGGCCTACGTCGGTATCGACCACCAGTGGATCGGCCGCGTCGGACAGCGGCTGAACGCCGAGCTGTACCTCGGGCCGATCTACACCTGGGGCGCACTGGGAGGCCGCACGGACTTCTATCTGGTGAAGCCCGTCTTCCTGGACTACTCCTACAACTTCTCGGTCCACAACCTGCGCCACGGCTCCTTCGGCAACGTGACGAAGATCGACAACACGGAGCAGGTCAAGGAGAGCGAGAGTTTCTTCTCGCTCTCCGCGGGGATGCCCCTCACGCACCGCAGCGTGCTGATGCTGCGCGCCAACGCCGGGCATGTCAATTACCGCTACGATTCGGACGAGCTGTTCGTGGACGAGACCGACCACACGCGCTTCTCGTTCTTCGGCCTGAAGGCCGAGGTGGCGCGCAATACGCTCGACAAGTTCCTCTATCCCCGCCGGGGTTCGGACCTGCGCCTTTCGGCCGTCTGGGTCTCCGGGCGCGACAAATTCCGGCCCTACGACGCCGAAGGGTTCCTCTCGCGCACCCGGCGCCGGTGGTTCGGGGCCCGCTTCTCGTGGGACAAGTACTTCGACATCCCCTCCTGCGGCTGGTTCTCGTTCGGGTTCAATCTCGACGGCGTCTATACGAACCATCCGGATTTCACCTCCCCGGGCGCGACGCTCATGTCGGAACCCTCCTATGCCCCGGTTCCGCATGCGCGGATGATCCACATGCCCGACTTCCACGCCCCGTGGTTCGTGGGCGGGGGCGTGATGCCGACCTTCGACCTCCTGCCGAACTTCTTCTTCCGCACGGGGTTCTACGCCATGTACCGCAGTGCGCGGAGCGGTGTTCCGGCCGTTCCGACCGCCTCGCCCGACCGCCGCTGGCATTACATCGCCGAGACGTCGTTCGTTTACCATACGCCGATCGGTCCGGTGAGCCTCGCGCTCACGAAATACGACCTGCGCGACTGGCGGAACATGTATCTGACCTTCAATTTCGGCTACACGATCTTCGCCCCGAAGGGAACCTTCTATTAGCGGATCCGCCGCGGCGGTTTCCCGCCCCGGTTTGGCCGTTTGCGGAACAAACGCTAATTTCGCACGACGGACTCCCGCGGGCCGCCGGATGCCGCACGGACACCTTCCCTGTCCGGTGCGGAGAGGCGAAAAGTGGCGAAAGGCCTTTCTCCTTTCGCTTTTAATGAATATCTTTGTCCCGATGACAACAATCAGACTGACCAAGGAATTTTCGTTCGAAGCGGCGCATGCCCTCGACGGATACGACGGGCCGTGCCGCGAGATACACGGACACTCCTACCGCCTGTTCGTGACGGTGAAGGGAACGCCCGGGGAGGATCCCCGCGATCCCAAGTACGGGATGGTGATGGACTTCGGCTTGCTCAAACGCATCGTGAACGAGGAGGTCGTCTCGCGCTTCGACCACGCGCTGGTGCTGCGGGCTTCGGCCTCGGGCGATGCGCTCCGGCGGCTGCTCGCCGACCGCTTCGGCAATATCGTGGCGGTGGACTACCAGCCCACGTGCGAGAACATGCTTGCCGACTTCGCGCGCCGCATCGCCGCGCGGCTTCCGCAGGGTGTCCGGCTCCATTCGCTGCGCCTGAACGAAACGGCCACGTCGTTCGCCGAATGGTTCGCCGAGGACAACGGATGATCCCCGCCCCTTTTCCGAAAAAACGCAACTTCACATGATGAAAAAACTCTTTCTGGTCGATGCCTATGCATTGATATTCAAGTATTACTATGCCTTTCTGGGGCGTCCGATGCGTAACCGCGACGGCATGAACACCTCCGTGGTGTTCGGGTTCGTGAAGTTTCTGCGCGACATTCAGAAACGCGAACGTCCCGACCTGCTGGGCGTGGCGTTCGATCCCAAGGGCGGCAGTTTCCGCCGCGACATTTTTCCCGAGTACAAGGCCAACCGCGCCGAGACGCCCGAGGACATTCTGCTTTCGGTCCCCTATGTCAAGCGGGTGCTGGAGGCGATGTGCATTCCGATTCTCGAGGTCGAGGGCTACGAGGCCGACGACGTGATCGGCACGCTTTCGCAAAAGGGCGTCGCCGCCGGATACGACGTCTATATGGTCACGCCCGACAAGGACTACGGCCAACTGGTGAGGAACAACTGCCGGATATACAAGCAGAAAGGTGCGGACGGCGCGATCGAGATCGTCGGCCGCGAGGCGATCCGCGAGAAGTACGGCATCGACGATCCCGTGCTCGTGCGCGACATTCTCGCCCTGTGGGGCGATGCGTCGGACAACATTCCCGGCGTGCCGGGCATCGGCGAGAAAAGCGCCTGCAAGCTGGTGCGGGAGTGGGGCACGGTGGAGAACATCCTCGACAACGCGGCGCGGATCGGGGGCAGGCAGGGCGAGAAGATCGCCGAATGGGGCGACAGGTTGCGCCTGGCCAAGCGGCTCACGACGATCTGCCTCGACGTGCCGATTCCCTTCCGCGAGGAGGAGCTGACGGTCTGCGAGCCGCATCTGGACGAGCTGCGGGCCGTCTTCGCCGAGCTGGATTTCAAGGCTTTCCTGAACGATCTGGCGAACCTCGCACCCCCGGAGCCGCTGTCCGACGGGCCGCGTCAGGAGGATCAGCGGCAGTTGGCCGAGATGGCCCGCGCCAAGTCGGCCGCCGCGAAGAAGGCGGCGCTGGCCGGGCAGGGCAATCTGTTCGGCGATCCCGTGGCCCCGCTGCCGGGTCCCGTTCCGGCGGCCGAACTGCAGGAGGAGGCCGAGGCGATGCAACTGGCCACGGCCCAGACCACGCCGCACGAATACACGCTCGTCCCGAACGCCGCGCGGCTGCGCGAGGTGGTGGCCGAGGTGGCCCGTTACGAAGAGTTCTGCTTCGATACGGAGACCACGGGCTTCGACATCTTCAACGACCGGATCGTCGGGCTGTCGCTGGCCGTCGAGCCGCACAGGGCGTGGTACGTTCCCTTCCGCGAGGAGGATGCGGCGGAGTACGCCGGGATCGTGCGGCCGCTGTTCGAGGAGGAGCGGATCGCCAAGATCGGCCAGAACGTCAAGTTCGACCTGATGGTGCTCCGGCGGCTGGGGATCGAGGTCCGCGGGCGAAAGTACGACACGATGATTCTCCACTACCTGCTCGATCCCGAATCGCGCCACAACATGAATGCGCTTTCGGAGAAGTACCTCAATTACAGGCCCATCGAGATCGAGACGCTGATCGGCAAGGGGCAGAAGCAGCTGACGATGGATCTGGTGAACGTCGAGCGTGTCAAGGAGTACGCCGCCGAGGACGCCGACATCACGTTGCAGCTCAAGCGCGTGCTCTACCCGATGGTCGAGCGGATCGGACTGGAGCGGCTCTATTCCGAGATCGAGGAGCCGATGATCGAGGTGCTGGCCTCGATCGAGATGGCGGGCGTGCGGATCGACACCGCGGCGCTGGCCGAATACGCCGTCGAGCTGAACCGCCGCATGGCGGAGCTGGAGGCGGCGATCCGCGCGGAGGCCGGCGAGCCGTCGCTGAACATCAACTCCACGCGGCAGCTTGGCGAGGTGCTCTTCGCGAAGATGCGGATCGCCGAGAAACCCAAGATGACGCGCACCAAACAGTTCTGCACCGACGAGGAGTACCTCCAGACCTTCGCCCGCAAGCACCGCATCGTGGACCTCGTGCTGGAGTACCGCGGCGTGAAGAAACTCCTTTCGACCTATGTGGAGGCGCTTCCGCAGTTGGTGAACCGCACGACGGGGCGCATCCACACCTCGTTCAACCAGGCGGTGACGGCCACCGGGCGTCTTTCGTCCACGAATCCCAACCTGCAGAACATCCCCGTGCGCGAGGAGATGGGCCGCCGCATCCGCCGGGCGTTCATTCCCTCGGACGACGACCACCTGCTGCTCTCGGCCGATTACAGCCAGGTCGAGCTGCGGCTGATGGCCCACCTCTCGGGCGACGAGTCGCTCATCGCGGCCTTCGAGCACGGCGAGGACATCCACGCCGCCACGGCCGCGCGGCTGTTCGGCAAACCGCTCGGAGAGGTCACTCCCGAGGAGCGGCGGCGGGCCAAGACGGCCAACTTCGGCATCATCTACGGCATTTCGGCCTTCGGGCTGAGCCAGCGGCTCGAAATCCCGCGCAAGGAGGCCCGGGAGATCATCGACGGTTATTTCGCCTCCTACCCCAAAGTGAAGGAGTATATGGAGCGCGTGGTCGGGAAGGCCCGCGAGGAGGGTTTCGTGACGACGATCTTCGGCCGTCGCCGCTACCTGAACGACATCGCCTCGCACAACGCCGTGGCCCGCGGACTGGCCGAGCGCAACGCCGTGAACGCTCCGATACAGGGTTCGGCGGCCGACATCATGAAGATCGCGATGATCGATGTGCACCGCCGTTTCGCCGCCGAGGGAATCCGTTCGCGGGTGATTCTGCAAGTGCACGACGAACTGGTGGTCGATATGCTCCGTTCCGAGCAGGAGCGGGTCACGGCCATCGTGACCGAAGCGATGGAGTCGGCCGCGAAGCTCCGGGTGCGGCTCGTCGCCGATGCGGGCGTCGGCGGCAACTGGCTCGAGGCGCACTGACGCACGACTCCCCGCACGGGAGCGTTTACCCGCCCGTGTCCGGCGGCGCACCTTTGCGGCGGGTTCCCGCCGGACGGGAGGAGTGCCTGCGGGCAGAGGATATGCGGAGCGTGTGCCGTATCGGCTGAATTCGAATATGCGGGACCTTTGTTTCGGCATCCCGCCTCCGGGAAACCGGGGGCGGGATGCCCTTTTTGCGGGCGGAGATGGCTTAGAGGGGGAGTCACTCCACCTTTTTCCAGCGTCTTTCGGGCCTCCTCCGTCCCGAAACCGGTTCCTCGGAGTAGGAGATGCGCTTGACGACGCCGATGATGAACTCCTCGGGGGCGAATCCCCAGTAGCGGCTGTCCTTCGAGTTGGGGACGTTGTCGCCGCAGAAGAAGTAGTAGTTCTTGCGGAAAACGTAGTCGGCGAGCGGTTTCCCGTCGAGCCGCGCCGTGCGGCCGTCGAAGGAGAGGCTGCCGCCGGTTTCGTACTCCACGAGCGGCTTGTAGAGCCTGAAGTTGCGCAGGTCGAGCGCGATCTTCGCTCCGGCCCGGGGAACGTAGAGCGGTCCGAGATTCCTGATCGTCCAGCCGAAAAGCGAGTCGTCGAACGGCATGGCGCGCAGTACGGTCGGCGGGATCGCCGAGTCGGGCGTTTCGGCGAGCTGCCGCTGCCGCTCCCGGTCGCCGACGGGGCCTTCGTGGCGGTTGTTCCGAAGGTATCCGTTGCGGATCGAAACGCTGTCGCCCGGCGTGCCGACGCAACGTTTGGCATAGACGTAGTTGATGCGGAACTCGATCCGGTCCCGGTCGTAACCGTGCGGGACGTTGAAGACCACCACGTCGTTCACCCGCACCTTCCGCAGCCCCGGCAGCCGGAACGAACGCAGCGGAGCCCCCTCGGCGAAATCGAAACTCCGGTAGATCCGCGCCCCGGCGATCAGTTTGTTTACCAGGATGCGGTCGCCGGGAATGAGCGTGGGCAGCATCGACTCGGACGGTACGACGAACTGGTCGCAGACGAAGGCCCGCACGAAGTAGGGCATCCACAGCGCGAGCGCCGCGATGACCAGCGCCGTGCCGGCGGCGTTCCGCACGATACGCCTCCAGGGCCTTTTTCTTTCGGTCGGGTTCATGGTTCCTGTGTTTCTGAAAGGGGGCCGGAGCGGGCCGCGGCGAGCAGTCCGCGCATCTCCTCCTGCATCTTTCGGGTCTGCGCCGACTCGATTTTCGGCGTGTGGTCCGCGACCCTGCGGGCCGTGGCGAGGGCTTCGGCCTCCTGTCCGGAGGCCCGGTAGTGGAGGGCCAGCAGGTAGAGGGGATATATGCGGTCGGGAATGCGGAAGTGCGCCTGCAGGTAGGCTCTTTCGGCTTCGGAATGCTCCCCGAGCGCGTCGTGGTTCTTGCCCATGATGTTCCAGAACATGGGGTCGCTGCTGATCCGCGCTCCGGTCCGCAGGATGTCGTTGCTCCGGCGGTAGTCGCCGCTCCGGTGCAGGGCGTAGCCGTAATCGTAGAGAAACCGGAAGTCGTGCGGCAGGCTGTCGAGAAGGCGTTCGCCGTCCTCGACGAGGTAGTCGTAGCGGCCCGAGCTCATCCAGATGCGGACGTCGCTCCATTGCCGGCGGGCCTCCGCGCGTGCGGCGGTGCGTCCATAGACGCCCGGCCAGCAGGCGATGCCCGCCGCGAGCAACAGCGGTGCGGCGATCCGTCGGAAGGGTCCGGAGCGGCGGGAGGGGACGGTCTCCGTCCGGGGGCCGGAACGCCGCCGTCCCCCGGGCGGAGACGCCGCTCCGGCGAGCAGGACGACGAAGAGCAGCCGCAGCGGCAGGACGCTCCACGGATAGGAGAACGAGGCGAACACCGCCGCCGCGAGCAGTCCGTAGCCGAACGGGTCGCCGCGGCGGATGCCGGCCGCCACGGCCGTTCCGGTCAGCAGGAGCAGGAGTGCGAAGCCGGCCGCGCCGGTCTCGGCGCCGAATTGCAGAAATTCGTTGAATCCGGCTTCGGGGCATCCGGCCACCTGTTTCTCTCCTTCGGGCCGGGACCGTTCGGCGAAGTAGCGGGCCTGCTCCTCGCCGAAGGCTCCGGCGAAATTCCCGAGGCCCGCGCCGCAGAGCGGGCGGCGGAGCAGGATGCGGGCGTCGATCTTCCAGATCAGCAGCCGTCCCTCGGCCGAAGGGCGTTTGAGGTGATAGGCTCCGGCGGCCGCACCTCCGAGCAGCAGCAGCGCGGAGCCTGCGGCGATTCCCGTGCGGAGGGGGTGTGCGGCGAAGAGGCGGCGGAGACGGCCCGCGGCATCGAGTTCCCCGAGGGCCAGCGCGCCGCATCCGACGGCGACGGCCGCCAGTGCGGCGCGGCTCATGGAGGCGGGCAGGACCACGGCCCCCAGCAGTGCGGCGCCCCAGCCCGCGAGGCAGGGCAGCAGGCCGCCCGTCAGGACGCAGGGACGGAGAAGGCTCCGCGGTCTCCGGAGAGTCTGCCGTCGCAGCAGCCGCCCCGCGAGGCGGTTGCTGCGGACGATGCAGGCGACGGCGCAGACGAGGACGGGGGCGATGAAGCCCGCATAGGGACCCGGGTTGAAGAGCGTGCCGGTGACTTTGAAAAGCCCGTGGTTCGAGTAGGCGAATCCGTAGATCTGGCGGATGCCGGTCCACGCCTCGTAGATGCCGAAGAGGCACAACAGCGTAAGCAGCACGGCGGCGGCATGTCGTTCGGCCGTGAAAAGGATGCGCAGCGAGGCGTAGAGCATCGCCGCCTGGAGCAGCTCGTCGTAACGCGCCGGGGCGGCGGGTCCGGGGAGGAGAAACCGGGAGGCCGTGACGCCGGCGAGCAGCAGCGCGGCGCAGCAGTCCGCGGCATTGGGGCGGATGCGCGGGGCACGGACGAGGAGAACGGCCCCGGCCAGCAGGAGCAGCAGGAGGGTGCCCTGCATTGACGCGAGGGCGTTCGCCCGCAGCTCCTGCGTCGGGACGTCGAGGGCCGGGACGAAAAGCCGCCAGCAGGCGGCGGTCCAGAGCAGGAGCACCGCCGCACGGAGAAGGGGATGGTGTTTCCGCATCATGGCTCGGGACGGGGTTTGCGGCGCATCGGAAGGAAGATCGGCAGATAGACCGCCAGCGCGATGAGCGAGAAGAGCGTGCCGCTGATGGCCGCCACGGCGAATGCGAACCAGAAGACCTCCTCGGGACCGTCGTAAAGAAACGGCACGAGCCCCAGCACGGTCGAGAGGATGGTCAGCGCGATGGGGACGATCTTGTGGTTGTAGGCCTTCAGGTAGAGCGAGATACCCCGCTTGCGCGACGTCGCGGCCCAGTTGTCCTCCTCGTTGATGAGGTAGATGCCCGCATTGACGACGATGCCGCACAGCAGGACGAAGGCGGCGAATCCGCCCTGGTCGAAGACGAAGTCCGACCAGCCGAAGGTGAGGAAGACGCCGATGAACGACACCGGGATCATCAGGATGATGACCAGCGGTTTGCGCAGCGACTCGAAGATGACGGCGCACATGGCGTAGATGATGGCGATGACCAGCAGGATCAGCCACACCTCCTGTTTCTTCTGACCGAAGCCGTAGCGGTAGGTGGGCGAGTCGGCGATGAACCCGATGGGCAGCGTCTCCTCGTTGAGCCGGTCCACCGTGCGCTCGATGAGCCGTCGGCCCAGCTCGTAGGAGCCGATGAAGTCGAATCCGACGGTGATCTGGTAGGATTGGTTGTAGCGGTAGATGGAGATGCCCGTGCGGCGTTTCTCGATGGTTCCGACGGAGGAGAGCTTCGTTTGCAGCGAGTCGATCCTCACCTGCGCGTTGGCGACGTGCCAGCGGTCGAAGCGGTCGCGGTCGGCCGATTCGAGCACGACGCGCTGCATCTCGTCGCCGTTGTAGACCGACGGGAGCGGCGCGCGGTAGAGCATCGTGCCGAGCAGCGAGTAGTAGTCGGCGACGTTCAGCCCCGCGGCGGCGACGCGTTCGTCGTCGTAGCGGATGTTGAACTCGTTGTGCGGCAGGCTCCAGCCGTTGCCGGTCATGATTTCGGGCTGCGAGACGCGGCGGTTCTGCGACAGCGAATCCACCAGTGCGTCGGCGTAGTCCGACAACTGGTCGTAATTGTAGCCCCGGAGGCGTATCTGGTTCGAGCGGTAGTTGCTGATGACGTTGTTGTTGAAGTAGTTGTCGTCGATGCCCGAGATGCGCCACGTCGCCCCGCCGAAGCGGATGGCCGCCGCGGTGAGCTCCTGTTTGAGCATCGACGGGAAGGGGCCGTTCTCGTATTCGGGCTTGAAGGTGACGATGATCTGGGCGTTGTCGTAGCCGTAGATGTTCGTGCGGAACATCTGCACCTCGTCGAACCGGCTGATATAGTTCTCCATGTGGCGGACGACCTCGTCGAGCTGCTGCACGGTGCAGCCTTCGGCCATGCCGGCGTTGATGTAGAGGACCTTCTGCGCGGGCTGGCGGAAGTAGTTGTAGCGTCCGGTGGCCGTCCTGAAGAGGTTGAGCGACGAGCCGAGCACCTTGTCGAGGGTCTGGCGGTGTGCGGTGACGAATCCGCTGCCCATGACGCCGTTGTACCACCGGGCCGGCCACGGGAGGGGTTTCCCGTCCTCCTCCTCGATCCTGTCGGGCAGCAGGAACGTCGGGAGGCCGAAGCCCCAGAGCAGGGCCGCGACGAAGATCCAGCGGCGGCGGCGTCCCCAGGCGATGAAGCGGCCGTAGAGGCGCGAGAAGCGGACCGTGAAACGCCGCCGGCGCACGGACGAGACGGTCATGCTGCGTCCCAGCGGAAATTTTTCGAGCAGCGCCGGGACGAAGAGCAGCGCCACGAAGAGCGAGACGGCGAGGTTGATGACGATGACCAGCGAGAAATCGACCAGGTTGAGCCGCTGCTCCTCGGGCAGCAGCCAGACGATGCCCAGCGCCCCGATGGTGGTCAGCAGCGCTCCGAGGATCGAGACGAAGACGCGCCGGTCGCGGTAGTAGCTGTAATGGTCCACCATGATGATCGACGTGTCGATGATGATGCCCAGCGACACGGTGATGCCGGCCAGCGTGTAGATGTGGATGTCCAGGTGCAGGAGGTTGTAGAAGACCGCCGCCACGAGGATATTGACGGCCAGCGTCGTGGCGATGATGGCCAGGTAGCGCAGGTCGCGGCTCACGGCGAAGACGAACGCGAGCAGGATGGCGACGCAGAGCAGCGTGCGCAGGTAGATCTTCTCCAGTTCGCCCGAGACGTATTCCGTGGCGTCGTAGGTGAGCGTGGCCGACAGCTCGGGCGGGAAACGCTCCTGGAGGCGCGCCATCTCCTCCTTGACCGCCGCGGCCACCCGGAGCATGTTCGTGTGCGCCTCGCAGGAGATCGCCAGGGTGATCGTGTTCAGTCCGTTGATGCGGAAATAGCTCGTCGGCCGCTGCTCCTGCCAGCGGGCCGAGGCGAAGTCGCGCAGGTGGTAGATGCGGCCGTTGCGTTTGGCGACGGGAATCTCCCCGAAGTCGGTTGTGCCCCGGTTGCGGAGGCGGAGGACCACGGTGCGCTCCGTGCCGTCCTCCCCGGGCAGGGTCGTCAGCCCGACGATGTCGTTGCTGAAGTAGGCGCCGAAAGCCGAGGCGAGGTCGGCGGCGGTGATTCCCGCGGTCTCCGCCGCCTTGGGGTCGAAGCGGATGACCCATTCGTAGGGCGTGACGCCCGACAGGGAGACCTTCCCGACGCCTTCGATCTGGGAGAGGGGCGTCGAGACGTGCGCCGAGACGAACTCCTCGATGCGTTCGGACGGGAGGTCGGCCTTGACGGTATAGACGAGCGTCTCGGACTCCTGCCGGTTCCCCGACGCCGCGAGCGAAATGTAGGGGTAGCTGACCCCTTCGGGGAGCTTGGCGTAGAGGTTCCGGATCGTGGTGGCGACCTCGAAGCGGGCCGCCGTCATGTCGGTTCCCTTGGCGAAGGAGAGCCAGATGCTGCCGGAGCCCTTCGACGAGGTGGAGGAGATGCCCGTGTTTCCCGAGACGGTCGAGAGCGCCCCCTCGATGCGCGAGGTGACGTGCTGTTCGACGAGCCGCGCCGAGGCGTCGGGCCAGGAGAAGTAGATCCCGATGCCGCGCTGGGGGGTGGTCGGCGTGTACTGGATGCTGAGCATCGGCAGCATGGCCGCGCCGACGACCGTCAGCGCCGCCATGATGAGCAGTACCGAGAAGGCGGGGATTCCGCGTCGCCGGGAAGGTATGGGCCGCGGGCGGTTCATCGGCGCGGCTTGTGGATTTCGTAGTAGGCCAGCGGGATGAACAGGACGCTGACCAGCGTGCCGACGGTCATGCCGCTGATGATGACCAGCGACATGGGGAATTGCAGGTCGGAGCCCATGTCGCCGCGGGCCAGGAACGGGGCGACGGCCAGAATCGTCGTCAGCGAGGTCATGACGATCGCCTTCAGGCGCCGCCGTCCGGCCTCCAGAATGGCCCGTTTGAGCGGGCGGCCGTTGCGGCGCAGGGCGTTGATCGTGTCGATCTTGAGGATCGAGTCGTTGATGACGATGCCGCAGACGACGATCAGGCCGATCATCGACATCAGGTTGAGCGACTCGCCGAAGAGCCGGAGCACGAGGATCGCCCCGAACAGGTCGATGACGATTTCCGACAGGATGATCCACGGCTGGACCAGCGATTCGAACTGCGCCGCCAGGATGAAGAAGAGCAGCAGCAGCGCGACGGCCAGCACGCCGACGAGCTGCCCGACCATGCCGCGGTTGGAGAAGTAGCTGCCGCTGAAGCTCACCTCGAAGCCGTCGTCCCCGGCGACGCACCGCCGGATCGCGGAGATGACCTGCGGCACTTCCCCGGCGCGGGGCGACAGGTCGAGCGGGTAGTAGTTGCCTTCGGCTCCGGCCACGATGTGCTTCAGGTCGCGCGTCATGGTCTGGCGCATCAGCGCGCCGACTGGGATTTCGGCCTCGGCGGTGCGGATGAAGGTGTTTTCCAGCAGCTCGTCGAGGCTCCGGAGGTTGTTGCCGACGACCACGGGCAGCGATTCGTCGCCGCTCGAGATCGTGAAGAGCGTATTCTCGTTCAGGGCGTTGCGCAGCGTGGCGATCAGGTCGCCGTAGGTCACTCCGTAGAGGGCCATCCGTTCGGGCTGCGCCACGTAGAGGATGTCCTCCTGCATGGCTGCCTGCGGGACCTCCAGTTCGGGCAGCGCCTCGCGGATGCGGTCGAGGAGCCGTTGCAGCCGTTCGGGGTCGGCGTTCTGCCCCGTCGTGGAGCGCAGGCGCGCCGTGAGCACGGCCTCCCGTTCGGCGAAGATCAGGTCGAAGACGTTGCCCGAGACGCCGAACGAGCAGAGGGCCTCCGGGGCGTTGGCCGCGAGGTAGCTGCGGATCTCCCGCTGCACGGGTTCCACGTCGGCCGCGTCGCGGCATTTCAGATAGACGGTGGCTTCGGCCACGCCGTTCTCCTCGGTGTGCGAGAGGATGAACTGCTGCACGCCGGCCATGACCGTGGACTGCTCGATCCGTTCGCCGAGACGGTCTATGAGCCGCTGCGTGCGGCGGCCGTTCTCTTCGGCCGAGATGCGGTCGTTCCAGTCGATATGCACCAGCATGTCGCTGTACGTCATGCGGGGCAGCCGCTCCTTTTCGACCGTCAGGAAGAGGAGTACCAGTCCGACGATCGAGACGGCGTAGATGCCCCACATCAGCGCACGGCGGCGGAAGAACCACTTGAGCGCGGTCTCGTACCAGGCCGTCACGCGGTCGAACGAGAAGCGTTCGAGCCACGGCGTGGGGCGGAACGCCTCCTGGCGGCGGTACCACCAGCGGTAGTAAACCGGCAGCAGCGTGATCGACACGCCGTAGGCCACGAAGAGCGTGATCGTGACGGCCATCGCCTGGTCGTAGAACAGCGCTCCGGCCATTCCGTTGATGAAGATGAGCGGGATGAAGACCGCGCAGGTCGTGAGCACCGACGAGAGCATGGGGGCCACCACCTCGTTCGTGCCGCGCGTGACGGCGTCGGCGAGCCGTTCGCCGCGCAGCCAGCGCGCCGTCATGTTGTCGATGACGATGATCGAGTTGTCCACCATCATGCCGATGCCGAGCACCAGTCCCGAGAGCGAGATGATGTTGATCGAGATGCCGAGCACGTAGAAGACCAGCACCGAGACGATCAGCGTGACGGGAATCGTCAGGATCACCAGCAGCGGGGACTTCATGTCGCGCATGAAGAAGAGGATGATGAGGCAGGCGAGCAGCGCGCCGGCGACGATGTTGCTCACCAGGTTCGAGATCGAGTAGTCGAGCAGTTCGGTCTGGTCGCGCGTGACGGTGAACTCCACGTCGGGGTAGTCGTGGCGGAACTGGCCGAGGAGCTTGTCCAGTTCGCTCTTGAGTTGCGACATGCGGGCGTCGGACTGTTTCACGACGGCCAGCGTGATCGCGTCGCGTCCGTCGGAGAGGACCGTGCCCTGCCGTTTGCGGGGGTGTTCGATCACCTGCGCCAGGTCCCTGACACGGAAGAGCCGTCCGTTGATCTTCAGGAAGATCCGTTCGATGTCCTCCCGGTCGGCCAGCACCGGGCTGAACTTCACGCTGTACTGGTACTCGCCGTCGCGGATCGTGAGGCTGCCCAGCGTGACGTCGGCCCGCTTGAGGGCGCTTTCGACCGCCGCGATCGTGATGCCTGCCTGCCGCAGCTTCGTCTCGTCCGGGATGATGAGGATTTCGGACGCCACGCTGCCGCTCATGTCCACCATCGCCACCTCGGGCAGTTGTTCGATGCGCTTGGTGATGACCTGCGAGGCGAAGCGGCTCAGGGCCGCGAACCGCTCCGACACGGGGTGCAGCTCGTCCTGCGCGGGGGCGGGGCGTTCGTCCCGGACGGTGAGGTTGATGTAGAAGGCCGGGATGTCGGTGGCGCTGGCCTTGATGACCTTCGGGCGCTCCAGGTCGCGGGGCAGCGAGGAGATCGAACGGTCGATCTTCTCGTTCACTTCGATGAACAGGTAGTCGATGTCCGCCCCCTGCTCGAAGGTGAGGCGGATGACGGCGCTGCCTTCGCGGGCGTCGCTGCGGATGTCCGTGAGCTGCGAGAGCTGGATGAGCTGCCGGCTGAGGGGTATGACGACCGTCTCGTTCAGTTGGCGCGCCGGGACGCCCTGCGCCGGAATCTGGACGGTGATGTAGGGCGCGTCTATGTCGGGCACGAGCGACACGGGCAGCAGGCGGCTGCTCACGACGCCCAGGATGACCAGGACGACGGCGATCATCGTCACGGCGACGGGCCGGTCGAGAAGTCTGCGTAGCATGGCCGGGGCGGTTTAGCGGGTTGCGTCGATCGTGACCTCCGACCCGTCGGCCAGGTTCAGGTTGCCCGAGACGATGACGATGTCGCCCGGCGAGAGATCGGCGCCGCGCTCCGTGTTCGCCTCGACGGCGTACTCCTTGCTGTTGGCCAGCGACGTGTGGACGTAGGTCCACAGCGCCTTGCCGTCGCGGAAGCGGAAGAGCACCTCCTCGTTGTCGCGGATGACCACGGCGCTCTTGGGCACGACCAGCCGGTCGGCCACCTGCTGCCGGACGGCCACGCGGACGTTCATGCCGTCCACGAGCGAGCCGTCGTTGGACACTTCGGCGTCGATCTGCACCTGCCCGTGCGCGTCGATCGAGGGATTGACGGCGACGATGCGGCCCCTGACCTCCCTGTGCAGGTCGGCGAAGGGGCTGACGGCGATCTCCTGCCCCGGACGGAGCAGCCCGACCTCCGATTCGAGCACCGTGAAGCGGACGTTGAGCCGGGTGTCGTCGAGCAGCGTGCAGAATTCGCCCGCCGACTTTTCATAGACCTGCTGGGCCACGTCGGCGACCTTCCCGGAGAAGGGGGCGCGCAGCGTGCACTGCTCCAGGCTGCGCCGGGCGCCGGCGACCGAGGCTTCGGCGTCGGCGTATCCCGAGCGGATGCGGGCCAGCCGGACGACCTCGGCCGGCGGCGAGAGCGTGTCGCCCAGCGCGTAACCCTGGCCCACCAGCACATCGTAGAACTCCATCCGCGCCTTCTCCAGCGAAAGCTGCGCCTTGCGCAGCTGCAGGGCGTATTCGCTCGTGTCGAGCCGGGCGATCGGTTCGCCGGTCCGGACGCCCGAACCGTTCTTCGCCCGGATTTCGGCGATGGTCCCCGCCACGGGGAACGACAGCGTGCTGCGGCGTGCGGCCAGCAGCCGTCCGTTGCTTATCAGCTCGCGCGTGAAACTCCGCAGCCGCAGCGTGTCCACCTCGACGGCGTTGTATTCGATCCGGTGGCGGATGCGGTCGTCGCCGTCGTCCGTCTTTTCGCTTTTCGGTCCGCCGCAGCCCGGCAGCAGGGCGGCGCAGAGGAGTGCTGGAAGGAGGTATCGGTCCATAGGGTTATTCGTTGATGAGTTTGTCGAACTCCGCGTTGATGTCGGTCCGGGAGATGAAGTCGTAGAGCGTCTTGCGGCGCAGCGAGTAGTAGTAGTTCCAGAAGTCGGCCAGCGCCGAGACGTAGGTCTGGTTGGCCTGGTCCTTCTCGGTCTGGGCCGTGTTCATGTCCGTCACCGAGACGGTTCCCCGCCGGAAGTTCTCCAGCGCGATGGAGTAGCGGCGTTCGGCGACCTCGAGGGCCCGGCCGGCCACGGCGCACTGGTTGCGCTGGTTGAGGAACTGCTCGATGAGCGTGTAGATCTCGTGGCGGTAGTCGATCTCCTCCTGTTCGATCCGGTTGCGGACGATCTCGGCTTTCGCCCTGGCCATGCGGACGCGGCCCTTGCCCATGCCCCAGTCGAAGATCGGGATGGAGAACTGGAGTCCGACGACCTCCTGGTCGAGCAGGTTCGAGTAGGCCGTGCGGAACTCCTCGCCGGTCTGCGAGAGGCCGAAGCGGGCGTTGAGCGTGGCCGAAGCGCCCCGCTCGGCCCTGGCCCGCGCGATGTCGGACTCGGCGTTGAGCATCTGGATCTGGTTGCCGATGTCGAACGACGAGTTCTCCAGCGCCTTGTCGAGCACCATGGCGTAGTCGATGTCGATGGCCGGAATGCGGTCGTCGAGCACCGGGGCGACCTCCACGTTCTCGTTGTAGCGCAGATAGGAGTTGAAGCGCATCTGCTGCTCGCGGACTTCGAGCGAAGTGTCGTTGATCGAGAGACTGTCGTTGAGCATTCGCAACTGGAGTTGCAGCAGCTCGTCGTGCGTGATGCTGCCCAGCTTGAGCCGCTTCTCGGCGATGGCGTAGAGTGCCTTGGTGTTGTCGTAGTTCTTGACGGCGATTTCATGCCGGGTCTTGCTCAGCAGCAGGGCGAAGTAGTAGCTCACGGCCTGCGTCGTCACGTCCTCCATCGCCTCGATGTAGGTGCGTTTGGCCAGCTCGTACTCCTTGGGTGCGATCTTCTTGTCCCACTTGAACTGGTTGTAGGCGAAGAGCGGCTGGGTGTAGGAGAGCGTAATGGGCTGCGAGTAGTAGGATTTCGAATCTTTGGGGGCGAACTGGTCCAGCCGGTTGAGCGACGAGTAGAGTTGCAGCGTACCGCCCGTGAGGGCGATGTTCTGGCGGATCGAGAGGCCGATCGTGTTTTGCAGGTTGTAGTTCTCCAGATAGCGCATTTCGCCCGTGTCGTAGTCCTGCAGCAGGCGCAGCGAACGGTCGAAGCTCAGCACCTCGCCCGACAGGTTGAGCGACGGCAGGCGGCTGGCCCTGAACGAGCGGAAGGACCAGTAGGACGAGAGGAAGGTGTATTTGGCCACCATGGCGGCGATGGACTGCTCCTGGGCGGCGCGGATGGCCTCCTCGAGCGTCAGCTCCACGTGCAGCCGGCGGGTTTCCGCAGGTGCGGGCGTCGTGTTCTGCGACAGCGCCGGGGCGGCGAGCAGCGCGAATCCCGCCAGCAGGGCCGAAGTTTTCCGTAGGATTCCCGGTATCATAGCGATCGAAGGTTAGGCGTTGGGTTGGTTCTGGGTCGGGGCGGAGGCCGGAGACGCGGATCGGGAGGCGCGTATTGTGGATACGGATTCCGGCGGATCCGGAGCGATTTCGGGAAAATGCGCTGCGTGCCCGCTTCCGTCCCGTTCCGCTTTCGCTCCGGAACCCGGGCGGAACCGGCGCCGAAAGTCGGCGGGGAGGGGCGGTTCGTGTTTCGGATCGTGCATACCGGAATCGTTTCGGAAGAAAATCTTTTTATCAAAATTAAGTAAAAAAATGGAAATGCGCAAATGGTCGGACCGCTTTGTATAAAAAATATTCGTATTTTTTATTAAAAAACGAAATATTCGGGATTCCGGAATCCTCCGTATAACGAAATGTCCGCGAAAATCATCGGAAACAGGCTGTATCGTCCCGGATTTTGCCTCCGGATTTCCGCCGGAAACGGCATTCGGGAGCGCCTGTCGTAAAATCCGGAACCTTCGGGGTCGTATATTCGCTTTTTTTGATCCTTATTCCGGTCCGTCGATGGAAAAATCGGCTTCTGGGACGAAATGTCCGTAAAAAATTCGTATATTGGGCTTAAAATAAATAATTTTACTCTCGGACGGATCGGGCGTCGCCGCCTTTCGGCCTTCGCACGCATCCGTCGCTTGTCGTACCGTAACGCCGAATTCGTCTGTCTTATGCGAAACACGATCCGTTCGATCTTCATGACCCTGCTTCCGGGGCTGCTTCTGGTCTCCTGCCGCGACTCCGCGCTGGAGACGGCATTGCGTCTGGCCGGAGACAACCGTCCGGAGCTGGAGGCGGTGCTGCGGCATTACGCTGCGGACGAGGCCGACTCGCTCAAATACCGCGCGGCCCGCTTCCTGATCGAGAACATGCCGCTGCATTACGGTTACGGAGGTTTGGGGATGGAACGTTTCCGTGCCTATTACGACTCGCTGTTCTGCGACAGGACGGTTGCGAGGCAGGAGTTGCGGCGGCGGGCGGCCCGGGCTTTCGACGGGGCGGGCGGCATCCGGCCCGAGTTCGATGCGGCGACGCTCGACCGCGGTTTTCTGATCCGGCACATCGACCACGCCTTCGAAGTGTTCGGATATCCGTGGTGCCGGGACCTCTCCTTCGACGAGTTCTGCGAGAAGGTGCTGCCCTACCGGATCGGGAACGAGCAGGCGGAGGACTGGATGCCGGCCTACCGCGAGTTCCTCGCCGGAACGATCCGTTCGCTGGAGGAGGCCGGCGCGGACCGGTACACCGCCGCGAAGGCGTTGAAGGACACCCTCCGGGGGATGGACTACGAGGTGATCGACGAGACGACGATGAAACTCGAGCTGCGTCCGTCGGATTACCTGCGGGCGGCGGGCGGAGCCTGTCCCGAGATCACCTGCATTGCCACCTATGCGCTGCGGAGCGTGGGATTGCCCGTCGATTACGACTACATCATCCAGTGGGCCAACAGAAGTCAGACCCATAGCTGGAACGCGCTGCGGATCGACACGGCGCTCTGTTGCTTCGGCATGAGCGACCCGGGTTTCGGCGATCATTTCGAGACCCGGGCGCACGAACGGATGGGCAAAGCCTACCGCAGGACGTTCCGTTTTCAGCCCGGGAGCCTTCCCAACCGGCGCGGGGCGCTGGAGGAGGGGATTCCCTCCGCATTCCTCGCGCCGTTCTTCGAAGACGTGTCGGAACTCTACTTCGACGGTATCGACCTGACGGTGGACCTGACGATTCCCGCCGCGGAGAAGAAGCGGTTCGCCTACCTGGCCGTGTTCGACAACCACCGGTGGGTTCCGGTGGCGTGGAGCCGGATCCGGCGCGGGCGGGCGACGTTCCGCCGTGTCGAGAAGGGATGCGCCTATCTGGCGGTCTATTACCACGACGGGCAGCTTCGTCCGGCGGCCGATCCGCTGACGGTCTCGAAGGAGGGCGTGGTGACGGTCCGCCGGCCGGACGGCGGACTGCGGGCCGTCACGCTGAAGCGGAAGTACCCGGTTTTCTACAACGAACCGTTCATCCTCAACCGGGTGAAGAACGGAAAATTCCAGGTCGCCGACCGGCCGGACTTCAGCGACGCCCGGACGGTCTATGTCACGCCCGAAGTGACGGAGATACACCCCTATTACGCCGAGCTGGGCGACAGCATCCGGTTCCGGTATATCCGCTACCTGTCGCCTCCCGGGGCGTTCGTCAGCATGTCGGAGATCGGTTTTTACGATCCCTCGGGCCGGAAACTCGTCGGACGGATCATCGGCACGGAGGGGAGCTACTGGAATCTGGGCAACGACAAGTACAAGCTCTTCGACGGCGACCCGCTGACCTATTTCAATGCACCCCGGGAGTCCCGGTGCTGGGGCGGAATGGCTTTCGATACGCCTCAGACGTTGGGCAGCGTCATGTTCCTGCCGCGCAACGACGACAATTTCATCCAGGCGGGCGAGCTTTACGAGCTGTTCTGCTGCCGCGACGGGGAGTTCGTCTCGCTCGGCCAGCGGATCGGGGACAGGACCCACGAACTGCGGTACGAGGAGGTTCCCGGGAATGCCTTGCTGCTGTTGAAGAACCACTCCAAAGGCAAGGACGAACGGATTTTCACCTACGAGGACGGCCGGCAGGTCTGGTGGTGAGGCGGCCCGGATTTCCCGTGGCCGCGGCTTTCGTTCCCTGGCGCTCCGTCTCCGGCGGCGTATTTCTTGCCGCGGCGTTCTTCGTCGCGGCATTTCCGGTCCGGGGACGCTTCCCGTTTCAGGCGGAGCGTCGGGCGGCCGTTGCTGTCGGCCCGGACCGCGGGATGGCCGGAGCGGAAAACATCCGCCCCCGCCGCGGATCGTTGCGGCAGGGGCGAAGCGTGTTTCCGGGATGCGGCTTTTCCGGCCCGGGTCAGAGGTCGATGCGTTTGCCCGACAGTCCGTTGATCCTGAACGTGCCTGCGCCGGGCAGCGACACCTTGTGCGCCTTGTCGTCGCGGTTGATCACGAGATAGACCCGCCGCCCGTCGGGCGCCTGCCATTCGGAGGCCAGCACGGCCGCGTCGTCGCCGAAGCCCGGGGCGTGCATCGTCGGGTTGTCGCCCGCCGGGGTGAGTTCGCGGAGGAACCGTCCGCCGTAGAGGACGTCGTGCAGCCCGCGGCGGAAATCCATGAGCGTTTTCAGGAAGCGCGCCTCCCGTTCGGCCTCCTTCGACATGAGGTAGCGGGGGTCCACCCAGCCCGGCTGCGACCCCCAGAGAAGGGCTTTGGTCATTTCGTAGCGGAAGTCGCCGTTGGTCATCAGGTCGGTGGAGAGCGGGGTGTAGGTGAAGCCGCTGGTGATGACGCGGTCGGAATAGACCATCGGGAAAACGGGGCGGATCGTGCAGTTTTCGGCATTGTGGGGCGTGTTCACCACCAGCAGCATGTCGAACAGGTCGATGTAGCACTCCGAGTTCTCCTCGCTGGTCAGAATCCGGCCCTCCTGCAGGTGTCCGTCGCGGATCTTGCCGATCAGACGCCGGTAGCCGTCGTACCAGAAGTCGCCGCCGCCGACCGGGTGGGGGTGGTTCTCGTTCCAGCACGGTTCGGGGGCCGCCGCCGCGATCTGGTCGATGTAGATGCCGTCCACGCCCAGTTCCCGCTGGAGACGGTCCACCAGTCCGATGATCTTGCCGTGCCAGATATCCGTCGAGGGGCACGTCACCGTGTTGAGCACCTTCGAGGTGGGATAAATCTCCGTGTAGAGCGTCCCGTCGGGCTTGCGGCACGAGGCGTCGCAGCCGCGGTCGGGTTTGTAGCTGTCGGCCGCGGGATCCCAGAGCCGGCCGTTGATGTAGGGCGTGACATGCGCCCCGAGGCTTTGGGCCGTGCGGATCATCTCGGCGAAGCGCGGCTGCGCCGGGAAGTAGTCGGGGTAGTGGGTGTCGTAGGGGTGGTTGTGCCAGTAGTACCAGTGGATGCCCAGCCCCTTGCCGAAGAGTGCGGCGGCGCGGCGGACGGCGTCCAGCGTGTCGTCGGCCACGTGGCGGGCGCGGATCCAGGCGTCGGCGTCGTAGCACCACTGCGGGATGTCGCGCGAGGCGAGCGTCTTGCCGCCCCATTCGGTCGTGTAGGTGAAGGGGCGGTACCAGCGCACCACGGCGTCCTCCCAGCCCTTCGGCGCGAAGCCTGCGACCGACTCCCACGGCAGGCGGAACGTGCCCTCGTCGATCCATCCGGCCGAGGCGGGGATGGCGTCGCTGAAGATCACCTCGTCGCGCGTGCACTGCGCCGAGTAGGTCTTGCCGCAGCCCCGGCGGTCCTCCGTGCCGTAGTAGAAGGCCCCTTCGGGGTTGTGGACGACGATGAACTGCATGGACGAGGCGTGCGACGGGTAGCGCGCCTCGAAGGTGGCGATGTCGAGCGGTTTCTCCACGCCCCAGCCCTCCGTGGTCAGCACCTTGCCGCCGGCGGGGCGGTCGATCGCTATGCGGGGAAATTCGAGGTCGGTCACCATCCACCCTTCGGGCAGGTCGGCCTCGATGTTCCAGCGCAGCAGTTCGCTGCCGTCGGGCAGCGAGACGTACATGCGCACGGGGTAGCGTTCGGCGGAGTAGTCCAGCGTGAGCTGCCAGGTGAACACCAGCGTCTTGCCTTCGTCGTCGTCGCGGATTGCTGCTCCGTCGTAGGCGGCGTGTTCGGGCATCAGGCAGGGATTCTCGCCCTGCGGCCCTTTATAATATAGTATCCACGGGGCGAGGTTGGCGCCCGCGCCGAGCACCGATTTGCCGTTGAGGGTCAGTTTCTCGATGTCGAACCGGCCCTGTCCGCTGAACACGGCCTCCACGGCGCCGTTCGAAAGCGTGTAATTGTCGCCGGAGCGGGTCGCACGGGTCGTGCCCTGTGCGAAGGTCTGCGCGGCGAGCAGGAGCAGCCCGGCCGACAGCATACGGATTTTCTGGATCATAACGGGTGTAGTTGTTTCGGGTGTTTCCGGTATTTCCGGACGTTCGGGGCACGGCGGTCCTTCGTCCGTGCGATCCTGCGGCCGCTTTTTTTACCGGTCGGACAAATTTAAGTAAAATTATTTACCCGCACAAACCGAAACCAGTAAAAACTTTTCAATGACCGGCGGCTTCGGCTTCGGAAGTGCAAAAACAGGGCGGAAACGGTTTTTCCGGCGGAATCGGGGATTCAAAGCCCTGTCGGAGCGTGTTTTGCAGAGAACGGGTCTTTTGTTTCGAAAGAAAAGGCCCGATTCGTCCGAAAAACATTTTCGGAATGATCCGGTTTTATTTCGTTTATTCTCAATCGCTTAGTTTCCCGGAGCACCGAAATCCCCCCCCCTCGCGGGAATCTTAACAAAAAATAATTATCAAAAATGTTTTGTATAATAATTTTATTGCTATATTTGCTTTTGAAATAGTAAATACTTTTAACCGAAACCGAATGAAAGAACCCTGGAATGACACCTGTATTTTCCCGGATGGACCCTTTCGGCCGTTCGGTCCTCCGTGCGGATATTACTATCGTATAAACCTATAATTATCAACCACCTAAAAAACTGCGCCTATGATTGAATGAAACGGATCGGACCTAAATGTGACACTTCTCTGAAATTCTAAATTCCGCAAATCCTTATGGGATAAAATCGAACTTGTACGGAACCGCCGGTACGGAACGACGTGCCGCACGGGCTGCACAAACTTTTATTAAGTAATAAATGAGGAAATATGACAAGGATTATACAAAAGTATCTTTGTAAGACGATGTTCCGGTCATTCGTGCTGTTGTTGGGGCTGATGTCCGTCACGGAATTGAGCGCGAATCCCGACCTTTCCGCGCTGGAAAGCGGCATGGACGCACCGACGCCCGCTCCGCAAGGGGGGGGGGAGATTTGCCCTGACAGGCAAGGTGTTGGATGAGACGGGAGCCGGAATTCCGGGTGCTTCCGTCGTCGTCAAGGGCAGTACGCGGGGCGTTACGACCGACGTGGACGGCTCGTTCGAATTCGAGGTCGCCGCGGCCGACGTGCTCCAGATCTCCTATCTGGGTTACGAGACGCAGGAGATCACGGTGGGCGCCCAGACCAATATCACCGTCCAGCTCAAGCCGCAGGTTTCCGAGCTGGAGACCGTGACGGTCGTGGCCTACGGCAAGCAGCGCAAGGAGAGTATCATCGGCGCCATCAACACGATCGACACCGACGAACTGCGGGTGCAGTCGGGACAGCTCTCGTCGAACCTGGCCGGTAAGCTGGCCGGTGTCGTCGTGATGCAGCGTTCGGGCGAGCCGGGCAAGAGCGCCGATTTCTGGATCCGCGGCGTGAACACCTTCGGCGAGAACAACAAGCCGCTGATTCTCGTGGACGGTATCGAGCGCGAAATGGACCTCGTGGACGTGGACGACATCGCGTCGCTTTCGATTCTGAAGGACGCTACGGCCACGGCGCTCTACGGTGTGCGCGGTGCGAACGGTATCGTGCTCATCACCACCAAGCGCGGTTCGGAAGGGGCCGCCAAGGTCAGCGTCAAGGCCGAGTTCGGCCTCACGCAGCCGGTGAAGGTCCCCGAGATGGCCAATGCCGAGCAGTGGATCGACTACTACAACGAAATCTCCACCTACGAGGAGGGTTCGATCAAGCCGATCGACGACTATCAGAAGCAAATGTACCTGAGCGGCGCCGATCCCGACCTCTATCCGAACGTGGACTGGATGGACGCCATCTACAAGAACCTGGCGATGACCGGCCGCGTGAATGTCAGCGCGTCGGGCGGTAACAAGAACGTCCGCTACTACGTGGGCGGTTCCTACTATACGGAGGGCGGTATGTTCAACATGGCCGACAACAACAATTACAACGCCCAGATGAACTTCAACCGCTTCAGCTTCCGTTCGAACATCGACATCAACATCACCAAATCGACCGAGCTGGGCCTTTCGCTTTCGACGCAGTACACCAGCAAGAACAAACCCGGCGGCGTGAATTCCGACGTGAACAACGATTTCTACGCCTATGCGATGCGCACGACGCCGATTTCGAACCCGACGATCTATTCGGACGGCACGCTGGCGGTTCCTCCCGAGGGCGGCGGCGCGGTGAACGTCTATAACATGCTCAACTACCAGGGCTACACGAAGGACAACCGGACGATGGCCCAGTCGCTCATCTCGCTGACGCAGGACTTCTCGGACATCATCACCGAGGGCCTGAAGGTGAATGCCAAGTTCTCGTGGGATATCGACAGCAACAACAGCATCACCCGCAAGTACAACCCCAACCAGTACCATGCGACGGGCCGCGACGATCAGGGCAATCTGATGTTCGACCAGATCGTGACCGGAACGGGTTACATGAGCCTCGATTACGTCTATCCCAAGGGCTGGACGACGATCAACTTCGAGGCGTCGGCCACCTACGACCGCGTATTCGCCGACGATCACCGCGTGGGCGCCCTGTTCCTGTTCAACATGCGCAGCAAGAGCATGCTGCGTCCGACCTCCTATCTGGAGGCGTGGCCCTACCGGAATATCGGTATCGCCGGCCGCGTGACCTACGCCTTCCGCGACAAGTACTTCGCCGAGTTCAACTTCGGTTACAACGGTTCGGAGAACTTCGCCCCGGGCAAGCGCTTCGGTTTCTTCCCCTCGTATGCCATCGGTTACATGATCAGCAACGAGTCGTTCTGGGAGCCGCTGCGCGACAAGATCAACATTCTGAAAATCCGCGCTTCGTACGGTACGATCGGTAACGACCAGATCGGCGGCGGCCGTCGTTTCGCCTACAACACGACGCTGGAGACCGGTGCTTACGGCTTCAACTTCGGAACCAACGCCCCGGCGTCGCATACGCCTCCGTTGAACGGTATCACGACGAAGGACTACGGCAACCCGAACGTGACGTGGGAGGAGGCTACGAAGGCCGACGTCGGCATCGAGCTGGGACTCTACGACATGCTCCGCATCCAGGCCGACTACTTCTACGAGAAGCGCGAGGGCATCTTCATCCAGCGCGAGTCGCAGCCTTCGGTGGTCGGTACGCGCGTGCAGCAGTACGTGAACCTCGGACGGATGCGCAACCAGGGCTTCGACATGTCGCTCGAGTTCGACAAGAATATCAACAAGGACTTCTGGATTTCGGCCCGCGGTAACTTCACCTACAACCGGACGAAGAAGCTCTACGACGACAAACCGGATCAGATCTGGAAGTATCAGAACAAGGCCGGCTTCGCCAACAACCAGCAGTTCGGCCTGATCGCCGAGGGGCTGTTCGAGTCGGAGGAGGACATCGCCAATTCGCCCAAGCAGGATTTCGGAACCGTCCGCGTGGGTGACATCAAGTACCGCGACATCAACGGCGACGGCGTGGTCAATACGTTCGACCAGGTGGCCATCGGCTATACGACGGTTCCTGAGATCAACTACGGCTTCGGCGTGAGCCTCGGCTGGAAGGGCCTCGACGTTTCGGTGTTCTTCTCGGGCGTGGGCCACGTGACCCGCATCATCGGCGGCTACAACCTCTACGGAGGCGCCTCGAACTACATTCGCCAGGGACAGATCTTCGCCGACGTGGCCGAGAACCGCTGGTCGCTTGCCAACCCCGACCCGAACGCGAAGTATCCGCGCATGTCCACGACCCGCATGGAGAACAACCTCCAGAAATCGACCTATTGGCAGCGCGATATGAGCTTCCTGCGTCTGAAGAACGCCGAGATCGGCTATACGCTTCCCAAAGCATGGACCAAGAAGGCCGGCCTTTCGACCGTCCGCTTCTATCTCCAGGGCGTGAACCTGCTTACGTTCAGCGATTTCGACCTGTGGGATCCCGAGCTGGAGGCCGACTACGGCAACCAGTATCCGACGGTGCGGACCGTGACGCTCGGTGTAAACCTTAACTTCTAAAAATCAGACAAGACCATGAAATACCTGAAAATATTGGCAGCGTCGGTGTTGATGTGCGCCTTTTCGCTGACTTCCTGCGATTCGTATTTCGAAGTGGAGCTGGACGACCAGGCGAACCTCGACGACGTCTTCAGCCAGTCCAATACGGTACATAGCTACCTGCGTCATATCTACTCCTACATTCCCATGGAGGAGGAGATCGTGACCAGCCACGGAGCATGGGCGGTGGCCCGCTCGGACGAGGCCACGTACTCGAACTACCAGTGGGTGTACTACAACCTTTACAGGACGGGCAACTATTCGAGCTCGACGCCCTCGTCGCTCTCCAATTTCGGCTACTGGGACCGGTTCTACATCGCGATCAACCAGTGTACGATCTTCCTGAACAATATCGACAAGGACAAGCAGGACAGACCCGAGGAGATCGAGATGATGAAGGCCGAGGCCCGCTTCCTGCGCGCCTACTACTACTTCTGCCTCTTCCGTCAGTACGGCCCGGTCTTCCTCTGGTTCGACCAGACGCCCGACGAGAATATCGACGCGAAGACGATCGACCGCCACACCGTCGATCAGAATATCGAGTTCATCGAGTCGGAGCTGTGGGACGTCGCCCAGATCCTTCCGACGGACCTTACGGAGATTCCCACCATCGACCCCTCGACGTGGACGGGCCGCGCCACGAAGGGCGCCGCGCTGGCGCTGCGTTCGCGCGTGCTGCTCTACGCCGCCTCGCCGCTTTTCAACGGCGCCGATATCTACAAGGGCCAGATGAAGAACATGAACGGCGATTACCTCTTCCCGCAGCAGGAGGATCCCGAGAAGTGGCAGAAGGCCGCCGATGCCGCATGGGACGTGATTCAGATGAACAAGTATTCGCTCATCGAGGACAAGTCCATCGTGGCCAACGGCACGACCATCACCGACGAAGACGCGAAGTTCCTGAACGCCATGAAGTCCTATGAACTCGTATGGCAGAACGACGGGACCTGGAGCAGCGAGACCATCTGGGGATGGTGGTGGCGCACTTCCAACAAGTATTCGTTCGACACGACCGGCTACGACTATATGGGCGGCGTCGGCGGTACGATGGTTCCCGCGCTTCCGCCCAACTTCGGCTTCTACGCCGGTTTCGGCGGTACGGCTCCCTCGCTCAAGCTGGCCGATTCCTACCCGATGTGGAGCACGGGCCGTTATCCGGTGAAGGGTTACGAGGGCCGGAACGACATGTCGAAGCCGATCGTCGATCCGCTGTCGGGTTACAAGACGGACGGATTCACCGAGGGCTACAAGCAGTATGTCGATCCGCTCTATCCCGAGTGGCGTCCTGCGATCAAGGCCCACAACACCTGCATCGACCGCGACCCGCGTTTCTACGCCACGATGGTTCCCAACGGTTTCTACTGGCCGCACCAGGGCAAGAACAAGCTCTTCACCTGCTTCAACAGCACGTCGGCCACTTCGCCGTGGAGCGCTTCGTCGAACTGTATCCGCGTGGGCTATGCCTTCCGCCGCGCCTATCCGGCCGGTCTGTGGTTCGACACGAGTACGGAATATACTCCGGTGACCTCTCTCAAGTGGGTTTATCCGGCATTCCGCATGGCGGAGATCTACCTGAACTACGCCGAGGCCTGCAACGAGAAGCCCGAGCGCGACGCCGCGTCGGCGATCGAGTACCTGAACAAGGTGCGCAACCGCGCCGGCCTGAACAATATCGAGGAGGCTTATCCCGGTATCGAGAACGACAAGGAGCTGCTCCGCTGGTGCATTCACAAGGAGCGCGGCGTGGAGTTCGCCTTCGAGGCGCACCGTCACTACGACGCCTGCCGCTGGATGGAGGCCAAGGAGGAGTATCCCGGTCCGTGGTACTCGCTGCACTGCTCGGCCACGACCTACGAGGAGTCCTACCAGCGCGTGACGGGCGAAATCGCCATCGAGGACAACGTCTTCCGCGACAAGGACTACCTCTGCCCGATCTACTCGGGTACGCTGGCCGAGATGGTCAATATGACCCAGAATTTAGGACATTAATAAAAACGCCTGAACGATTATGAAAATCAATATTTGGAAATTGTTGCTCGCCGCCCTGGTCGTACCGGCCGCTATGGGCGCCTGCACGGACGAACGCAACAACTTCATGGTGGACGACAGCGTTTCGTTCGTCGATTCCGACGGAACGTGGGCGGAGAACAAGGGATATGTTTCCACGCCGGTTTACAATGAGAAATACGAATTTCCCGTCGTAAAGAACGGCAAGGGCCTTTCGGGGACCACGGTCCGCATCGAGGCTTCCGAGAGCGCGCTCGACGCCTTCAACGAGGCGAACGGCACGAATTACGAGTTGCTGCCGTCGAACTGCTATCAGTTCACCGCGACCGAGCTCCGCTTCTCGGAGAAGGAGGTCCGCAAGTTCGCCGGCCTTACGTGGAAGATGTCCGACGTGACGGCGCTCGACGCCTATACGGATTACGTGATTCCGATCCAGCTCACCTCGTCGTCGAACGACGTGCCCGTGTCCGAAGACCGCGGCCTGATGCTGCTGCACCTGGAGATCGCAAAGGTCTCGATGGAGCTTTCGACCGACGAGGCCACGACCGTGAAGAACGGGACGTTCATCTATAACGGCAATGTCAAGCTGAGCACGACCGTTCCGACGATGGACGTGGAGGTGAAATATGCCGTGGATACGGACGCCAGCCTCGTCGATGCCTACAACAAGGCCAACGGAACCTCCTATCTGGCTGCTCCCGCAGGCTTCGCTTCGACCGTTGCCGCATCGTCGGTGATCGCTGCCGGCGAATCTTCGGCCGCGTTCGGCTGCCAGCTCAATCCCGACAAGCTGCTCGAGAACGTCGATAAACTGGATGCGGGCGTGCTGATTCCCGTGCGCATTTCGGCCGTCTCGGACGGAACCGTCATCACCAAAGGTGGCGACGTGGTTTATATTCCGGTAGTGAACAAGGAATTCCGGGGTACGGATGCCGAGCCGTGGGCGATTCTCGAAGGCGAGGAGATCTGCTATGCGAACGACCCGGGCCGCGATCCCAATGCCGCATGGATCAATGGCTATGTGACCAGCAACCTGTTCAACGGCGCTTCGACCGGCGGCGACTCGTGGATTCCTTGGTGGGTGACTCCGAATACCTATCCCATCACCATTGTAGCGGACATGGGTGCGGCGCATCTGGTCTCCTACTTCAAGATCGAGGACACGACCGACAGCCAGGGCGCTTATCTGGACTATGAAATCTACCTGGCCGAGGAGTACAACGGCGACAAGACCGAATGGACGCTCGTGGCCAGCGGCATGCGCGACTGGGACGGCATCTACACGCCTCCCGGAACCGTGGGTGTGACGAAGGTCTATGACTATCCCGTTCAGAAGATGGCTGCCGGCCGTTACCTGAAATTCGTGATCGTCAAGTGCGAACCGGTGGCTCTCGAGAACCGGGGCAAACTCGGCGACGTTTGGGGTGTCGGACTCTGATGAAGCCGTTAGACGCTTGATTGTTAGTTGATTGATCCCGTCGTGAAATGTTTCCGAGTTTCACGGCGGGATTAATTGTGAAACCGAAAATTTCGACAGACCGATGTATGGATTCTTCAAAACGATGGCCCTTGCAGTCGTTGCGGCCGCAACGGTGGGATGCGCAACCGTGAAGCGCTCCGCCGCTCCGGCCGGGGAAAAACGCTGCGCCTGGGAGAAGGGCCGCCGCGAACGGCCTGTAACCACCGATGCCGTGTTGTGCTACGGCGGCAGCCACCACCGCACGCCGTTCCTCTGGGACGGGAAGCGGCTGGCTCCCTATGTCACCTATACCGACGAGGAAGGCCGCGAGCAGTGGCTCTTCGACGGGTTTATCTTTCTGGAGTTCGTGGATGCCTCCCGCCCCGACGGCCGGACCTACGCCTTCGAGACGGGTAACCGGAACGCTCCGGCTGCCGGGAAGGAGCAGTGGCAGGAGCTGATCGACTACTTCTTCGCCGAGGGCAACTGCATCGACGCGCTCGACAAAAGCGTGGCCGAAGCCGAGCGGCGTATCGGCAGGGCTCCGACCAGGCGGCGCGTCGTCGTGATGCTGCCCGACCCTGTGATCCACCGGATGTACGCCGACACGACGGCGACGACCGTCTATTGGGGCGAGCTGGACGGGCGGAAGCTCGATTTCAGCCGGAACGAGGACCGCATCGCGGCCTGCAAGTGGTATATCGACTCCGTGCGGGAGCGGTTCGCGGCGGGCGGATACGAGCACGTCGAGCTGGCGGGATTCTACTGGATCCGCGAGATCGTGACGCGGCCGCAGGACACCGAGTACAGCTACCACCTGACCCGTTCGGACATCATGCTTCCGCATATCGCCGAATACCTGCACGGGCTGAACTGCTCGCTCGACTGGATTCCCTACTACGGTTCGCGCGGCTACGACGCCTGGCGGTCGTTCGGCTTCGATCAGGTCTATCTGCAACCCAACTACTATTGGAAGCCGCAGAACGACATGGACGACGTGTTCCGCCGGATCGGGGAGCTGGGCGTGGGGCTGGAGCTGGAGTTCGAGCCGACGCTGCTCGCCGGACGCGAGGGCAGCGAAGCCTTCCGCGAGCGTTTCCGCGCCTACATGCGCCATGCGAAGGAGACGGGCGTCTATGGCAGCCGCCCGATCGCCTACTACCACGGAACCAACGGGTTCTATGATCTCTGGGCCTCGCCCGACGCGGAGGACCGGGAGCTGTTCCACGAGCTCTGCCGTTTCATCGTCGGAAATCCGCTGCGCGGGGAGCGGGCCGAGTGACCGGCGAATTCCCGCAGATTCAGGCAAACAAGGCAAACGATTGACAATGAACATGATTCGCAAATCCATCCTCGCAGCGCTCCTTCTGGCTGCGGCGTGTCCCGCGCTTCCGGCTGAGGCCGGGCCGCGCGCCGGGACCTATCCGTGGGAGCGGCGCGCCGGACGGCCGACGGCCTCCGACGCCGTGCTGTGCTACGGCAACAGCCACCACCGCAACCCCTATCTGTGGGACGAGAGGCGGTTCGAACCCTATGTCACCTATGTCGATGAGCAGGGCCGCGAACAGTGGCTTTTCGACGGGTTCATCTTCCTCGAATCGCAGGACATGGACCGTCCCGACAAACGCAACTACACCTACATGACGGGCGTGCTGCGCGATCAGGGCCTCGCCGCCGGAAAGGAGCAGTGGCAGGAGCTGATCGACTACTATTTCGCCCGGGGCAACTGCGTCGATGCGCTGGACAAGGCCGTCGGAGCGGCCGAGGAGCGGCTGGGCGAGGCGCCCGTCAAACGCCGCGTCTTCATCGTCATTCCCGATCCGATCATCTACCATCATTGGATCGACCCGATGACCTCGACGACCTACTGGGGCGAGATCGACGGCCGCCGTCTCGACTTCATCCGCACCGAAGACCGCATGGCCGCCTGCCGGTGGTATATCGACATGGTCCGCGAGGCGTTCGCCCGCGGGAAGTACGAAAACGTCGAGCTGGCGGGATTCTATTGGCTGCGCGAAACCGCCGCCCAGCCCGAGGATACCGAGTACAGCTACCATCTGACCCGTTCGGACGTGCTGCTGCCGCAGATCGCCGACTACCTGCACGGGCTGAACTACTCGTTCATCTGGATTCCCTACTACGACGCCCGCGGGTACGACGACTGGCGCGACTTCGGCTTCGACCAGGTTTACCTGCAACCCAACCATTACTGGAAACCGGAGAACGACATGGACGACGTATGCCGGTGGATCAACCGCGCGGGGACGAGCATCGAGTTCGAATTCGAGGCGTCGATCCTCAATGCCCGCGAGAACAGCGACGCCTACCGGGCGCGCCTGCGCGACTACATGCGGGGCGCGAAGCAGTACGGCATCTACGGCAGCCGTCCGATCGCCTACTATCAGGGCAGCAATGCGCTCTACGACCTCTGGGTGTCGGACGATCCGGTGGACCGGGAGCTGTTCCACGAGTTCTGCCGTTTCGTGGTCGGGAATCCGCTGCGGTCGAAATAGAGATAGCCGAGGTCATAAACGATAAAAAGAGAAGATGATACGTTCCTGGATTGTGATGCCGCTGCTGTGCGCGCTTTCTTTCGTATGTTGCAGCAACGGGGATGATGACGGCTCGTCCGGCGGAGGGAAAAAGCCCGCGATGAGCCTGGTGATCGAGTCGTCCGACGGAGAGTCGGTGACGCTCGGAATCAAATGGCTCAATGCGACCCATGTGCGCATGGTGTGCATGGCCACCGAGGACAAGAAGGCCCTGACAGGCGCGGAGGTCGCCGTGCAGGGGACGAAATACGCGGAGGAGCGGGTGACGATCGGCGGCCTTACGCCGATGACCACCTATACGGTCTTCGCCGTGGCGTGCGACGATGCGGGCGGATACAGCGGGATGCAGGTCGTGCAGTTCGTGACCGAGTATGCCGGACCGCGTCCCTACGAGTGGGAGAGTGCCCGCGACGGCATCCCCTCCTACACGGATCTGGTGCTCTGCTACGGCGGCAGCACCCACCGCACGCCGTTCGGCTGGAACAAGGAGCGTTTCGCTCCTTTCGTGACCTATACCGACGAGGCGGGCGGAGAGCATTGGCTTTTCGACAGTTTCCTCTGCATCGAGTTCGTCATGGTTCCCTACTCGATCAACCTGGGGCAGAAGCGGACTTCCGGCGGCCGGGAGCAGTGGCAGGAGCTGATCGACTACTGGTTCGGGCCGGATAACGGTGTCAATGCCCTCGAAGAGGCCGTCGGGGAGGCCGCGGCCCGGCTGGGCGCGCCGGCCGGGAAACGCAAGGTCGTGATGGTGATGCCCGATCCGATCATCTACGAGGAGTATGCCGACACGAACACTTCGACGACCTATTGGGGCGAGCTGAACGGCCGGCGGCTGGACTTTGCGAAGGCTTCGGACCGCATCGCGGCCTACAAGTGGTATATCGACTCCGTGCGGCGGCTGTTCGACGAGGCCGACTACCGGTATGTCGAGCTGGCCGGATTCTACATCGTCTCCGAGGACCTCGCCACGCCGGGCGACGGCTGGAATCCGGAGCTCAAACGCTGGGAGGAGGTGATTCCCGAGGTGGCGGAGTACCTTCATGCGCTCAACGAGTCGCTCTGCTGGATTCCCTACAACCGGGCGGCCGGCTACCGGAACTGGAAGCGATTCGGCATCGACTACGCCTACATGCAGCCCAACTACTTCTGGGACGACAAGGGCGAGAAACCCCTTTCGCGCTTCTTCTCGGATATCAAGGCCAACGACCTGGCCATGGAGTTCGAGTTCGACGACGCGCTGCTGGAGAAGACCGCCGGCAGCGAGGTTTACCGCCGTCGGCTGCGCGAATACATGGACGGCGCCAAAGAGCACGGCATCTACGGCCGCAAGCCGCTGGCCTACTACCACGGGCAGAACACGCTCTACGAGCTGTCGGTGTCGGCTGCCGCCGAAGACCGCAAGCTCTACCACGAATTCTGCCGTTTCGTTCTGGACAACCCGTTACGCAAATAATTGTTAATCTATTCGTTCAAAGATGAAAACCTTGAAGACTCTCGGATTTTCCTCGCTGCTGGCCGCCTGCGTCGCGGTCGGCGGCGGCGCCACGGCACAGCCCTATCAGAAGGCGGACGACGTGCAGGACATGGCGCTTATCTATCAGGGCGGCTCGCACCGCCTGGACTGGACGGCGGACGAGTTCCGTCCCTATGTCGTGCACCGGTTCGCCGACGGCACGAAGGACTGGCTCTTCGACGGATTCCTGTTCCTCGAATTCAAAAACGGTTCGGGCCGCCACTACACCGTCGGCTATGAGAAGCTGAACGCCCGCAAGGGCGAGTGGGCATGGCTCCTCGACCGCATCTTCGAGGAGGGCAAGTCGCTCTCGGCGCTCGATCAGTGCATCACGGAGGAGATCGCCGAGCTGGGCAAACCCGGCTTCAAGCACCAGATCGTGCTGGGACTTCCCGAGGCCATCCGCGACCAGAAGGACTGGGGCGAGCTGAACGGCCGGGCGATGGACTTCTCGAAGGAGGAGGACCAGTTGGCCGTGACGAAGTGGTATATCGACGAGCTGGTGAAGCGGTTCAAGGCGGCCAAGTACAGGAATCTGGAGCTCTCGGGCTTCTACTGGGTGGCCGAGACGAACAACTATTGCGGCCAGCTGACCGTCCCCATCAGCGAGTATATTCACTCGCTGGGCAAGCTCTTCTACTGGATTCCCTACTGGCAGTCGAAGGGCGCCGAGGACTGGAAGGCGCTGGGCTTCGACGTCGCCTACCAGCAGCCCAACCACTTCTTCAACCATTCGATTCCCGACAGCCGTCTCGACGACGCCTGCGCCTTCGCCCGCAAGCACGGCATGGCCATGGAATTCGAGTTCGACGAGAAGGCTTCGGCCGACCGTCCCAATACGTCGTACGACCGCATGGTGGCCTACATCGACCGTTTCGAGAAGAACGACGTGTTCAACTCGTCGGCCATCGCCTACTATTGCGGCAACCGCGGCGTGCTGACGCTCGACGAGTCGAAGAATCCGAAGGACAAGGCCGTGATGGACCGTCTGGCCCGTCTGATCCGGATGCGCCGCTACATGAAGCACGGGCTTCCGTTCAAGTGCAGGACGCAGGTGGTGGCCCACCGCGGCTACTGGCGGACCGAAGGTTCGGACCAGAACTCCGTGGCGTCGCTGCTCAAGGCCGACGAGCTGGGCGTCTGGGGCGTCGAGTTCGACGTATGGCGCGCTGCGGACGGAGTGCTGGTGCTCAACCACGACGGCGTGCACGACGGGCACAACGTGCAGACGACTCCTTCGACCACGCTGACGACGCTCCGTCTGGCCAACGGCGAGACGATGCCGACGCTGGCCGAGTACCTCGAGGCGGCGAAGAAGACCCGCGTGCACCTCGTGCTGGAGCTCAAGCCGCACGCCACGCCCGAGGCCGAGACGGCCGCCGCCGAGGCCGCGGTGAAGATGGTGAACGACAACAGGCTCGCCAAGCGCGTGACCTACATCACCTTCTCGCGTCACGCCATGGAGGAGCTGATCCGGCTGGCGCCGAAGAACGACGTGCTCTACCTCGGGGGCGACATCTCGCCCGAGGAGCTGGAGGCGATGGGAGCCGCCGGAGGCGACTACAACCACGGCGTTTACCTGCGCAACCCGTCGTGGCTCGCGTACATGAAGGAGCACAAGATGGTTTCGAACGTCTGGACGGTGAACCATCCGGTCGATATGATCTGGGCGATCGAACAGCAGATCGACTTCCTGACCACCGACCGCCCCGACCTGTTCCTCGAACTCGTCCGCTGACGGTTCCGGTTTCCGAAACGGCGATGCGCCCGCGACACACGGGCGCATCGCTTTCCTGAAAAACGACGAAGGATGAAAATCAAAGCATTTGTCTGTTATTTCCTGCTGCTGGGGTGTCTGTCGTCCGCAGCGGCCTGCGGCGGCGACGACGAAGGGGCGCCGGTCCCTCCGCCTCCGGCGCCTCCCGAGGATGCGGGGTCGGGGAACATGCGTGTCAAGACGCGCGGCGAGAACCTCTATATCGCCGCCAAGATGGACGGCGAGCGCGACATCGTGTACTGGTTCAAGCGCTGCATGTTCAACGAACTGTATACTTTCTACCGCGTGGGGATCGTCCGCAATACGGCGTCCGAGCCGATCCGGGACCCTTCGCGCGAACCCGAAATCGAACTGAACCTGGCTTTCAGCGACAATATCGGCCCGTTCGCCGTTTCGGGGTACGGCTGGTGCGGGGCGAACCACAGCTACAAGGAGGGGCAGAAGGTCCGCACGGCCTACAACGAACGGTTCTCGGTCCGGGCGAACGACCGGCCCGTTACGGGCGACGTCACCCTGCTGGCCGATTCCGTGACGGTCGATGTCGTGAATGTGATTCTGGACCCTTCGCGGCCGCTCGAGGACGGAGAGCTCCGGGACCCGTTGTGCCGCGAGACGGTACATTACCGCATCGAGGGGCGCAATATCGAGGTTTCGGCGTCGCACCTCTTCTGCAACACGGCGCCCGTGACGATAGAGACCTATTACGGCATGCAGTCCATGTTCGCAAACGAGACGCAGACCTTCACTTCGGGCGGAGCCTACACCGACTGGACCGTGCAGTCCGGCGTGTCGCAGTTCCTCAAGGGGGATTATCCCGAGTTCCGGCGGTTCGTCGAGCGGAACGCTTCGGCCTATCAGTCCTCGTTCCTGCTGCCCGGCGGGCTGGGGGACCACGGGATGCTCGGCGACGGCGACATTGTCTTCATCGGCAACTCCTCGGCGAAGAGCTATCATAAGCTGATCTCCCGGAAACGCTTCGAGAACGGCGACAGAATCGCCTGGCGGGGTGTTTACACGTGGTTCGCCGAACCTCTGGCGGACGATGCGGGCCTGTTCTGCTACGAAGGGGCGGTCGCCGGACGCCGGGCGCTGTTCCTCGATGTCCGGGTCGCCTGCAGCCGGATGCTGGAGCTGCCTTCTGGGCTCGACGCGCGGCGGTTCGATCTGCTCGACGCCAACGGCGACCTGCGTGTGGAGGCCTCCGGGAAGAGCGCGTTGCGACTCTCGGCGGGAGGTCCCGGCGGGTGCGTGCTGCTTTTCGGCGGAGAAGACGGCGCGGAGGGCGAATGATGCGTACCGACGCATTTCCGGCAAACGATGCGGCGGCATCCCTTTCGGGGATGCCGCCGCTCTTTTTGATGTCCGTGCGTGCCGCGTCCGGATGTCCGGTGATGCCGCGCTACCGGATCGGCCGGTCCTGCGGCATCGGCCAGCCGGCGAGCGTCGCGATGTAGGGGATGACGGCCGCGGCCATCTTGCACTGTCCCCGCAGGTTCGGGTGGTAGCCCGCGCCCAGGTCGTCGGTCTGGTCGTTGATCGGCGCCAGATGCGGCACGGCGTGCAGATTCGGGTCTTCGAGCTTCCGGATCGTCGCCCGCAGGTAGTCGTAGTAGGCGTCGCAGTTCTGGGGCACGACGTAGAGGATCGGCACGTCGCCGTAGCGGCGGCGCAGCAGGGCGTGCATTTCGCCGAACGAGGCGTCGAATTGCTCCCGGGAGGGCGTTCCCGTGCTGAAATCGTTGGTTCCGAGCTTGATTACCACGATGTCGGGCCGGTACTGCGCGAAGTCCCAGAGGGGC